>Ga0247832_1003617_pt1 | contig 20849 bp, 19 predicted proteins | sample LaCruzMarch2015__10_FD_192407 | JGI IMG/M metagenome (GOLD analysis project Ga0247832, IMG submission 192407) | Freshwater microbial communities from meromictic Lake La Cruz, Castile-La Mancha, Spain - LaCruzMarch2015_4m | ecosystem: Environmental > Aquatic > Freshwater > Lake | place: Spain... | reverse complement strand
GGCTTCGCTGATGTTGAGGGTAAGCATGTGGTTTGATTCTTGGTCGACTCAAATCTAACTTTGCTTACCCTTTTTTTATACCTTTTTGCACAAATCCTCACTCCGTGAGGTATAGTTTTAACCCCAGCGTTTTTTTTAAATTCCAAACTACAGTACATGAACATCACTCAAAAATTGTTTTTTTTCGTTTTTTGCATCTCTGGGCTGGTTTTACTCAGCAGCAGCAGAACACAGCAATCCCTGGTAGATGAGCGTTATGACAACATTTTGCACAACGTCGGGCAGTTGTTGGTACAGGAGCATTACAGTCCTCAAAACGTCAATGATCAATTTTCTGAAAAAATAGTTGCGGCCTATTTAAAACAACTGGATCCCGAAAAAATCATTTTCCTCCAGTCTGACATCAAGGCATTCAATAAATTTGACCATTCCATTGATGAAGAAATCAAGGGTGCACCAGTCGCTTTTTTTTACGAAGTGAATGGGAAATACAAAGAGCGGCTCAACCAAATTAAGGGCAGTTGCTCCAACTTATTGGCCAATCCTTTCCAGTTTCAGGAACAAGACAGCATCGTAACGAACTACGATAAAGTGAACTACCCCGCCAATGCTCAAATGCAACTGAAGCAATGGGGCAGAAAAATGAAATTCTTTACTCTGGAAAAACTGGTCGATCTCCAGGAAGATCAGGACAGAATCAAGTCCGATACCATTGTGAAGGCAACTGACACCGAACTGGAAATCAAAGCCAGGGCTTTTGCCAAAACCACTATGGAAAAATCGCTCGATCGTTTGTTGAATAAAACCACCGACGACGATCGCTTCAGCATGTTTGTCAGCACCATCACCAACCTGATGGATCCGCATACCGACTTTTTTATGCCAGTTGAAAAAAGAGCCTGGGACGAAAAGTTGTCGGGTAAATTTTACGGCATTGGCGCCTTGATTGGGGAAGAAAATGGCTACGTCAAAATCGCCAGTGTAACGCAAGGTGGCCCAGCCTGGAAAACCACCGAAGTCAATGATGGAGACCTCATCCTCAAAATAGCTGAAGGAGACAATCCTCCCGTAGATGTGGCTGGATACGACATCCCCGATGCCATCAAGCTGATCAGAGGAAGCAAAGGCTCTACGGTAAAAATGACCCTCAAAAAAGCCGATGGTACCGTAAAAACAGTAGCCATTGTGCGCGAGGAGTTGAAACTGGAAGAAACCTTTGCCAAAAGCAGCATTCTTCAGGAAGGAGATCAAAAAACAGGCTACATCTATTTGCCCAAATTTTACATGCCCATCGGAGATGGAGAGGGCAGAAGTTGTGCTGCTGATGTGGCAGCTGAATTGGTCAAATTGCAAAAAGAAAAAGTAGACGGCATCATCCTGGATTTGCGTGACAATGGCGGCGGCAGCTTGTACGAAGCCGTCAAACTGGTGGGGCTGTTTATTCCTGATGGCCCGGTGGTACAGATTAAAAACAGCGACGGGAGAACCAATTTCCTCAGTGACCAAGACAATGGCGCAATCACTTACAGCGGGCCACTGGTGGTTATGGTCAATGAATTCAGCGCTTCTGCATCCGAGATTTTTGCCGCAGCTATTCAGGATTACAAGCGGGGCATCATCATTGGCAGCACTGCCACTTATGGCAAAGGCACCGTACAGCGCCCCATCCCCCTGAGCAGCAACTTTGATCCGGTCAATTTGGGCACCGTACACCTGACCATGCAAAAATATTACCGCATCAATGGCGCCTCCACTCAACTGAAAGGGGTGGAAGCAGACATCCAATTGCCAGGCTATTACGAGCAATACAAGCTCAAGGAAAAAGACAATCCCAGTGCATTGGTTTGGGACGAAATCCGCCAATTGTACTTCAAGCCCTGGAACAAGCAGCCTGACCTCAATCTTTTGCGCCAGCGCTTCCAAAAACGCGACAGCAGCGGAGTGATGGGCAAAATCAAGTTCAATACTTCCTGGCTAGCCCAGCAAAATGAAATGTCAGACCAGCTCAACATCAACAAGTACAAGGAAAAAATGCTGGCCCAGCGGGCAAAAGCTACCCAAACCCGGGAAATGATGCAGCTTTCCAAGCCGATGAAAATCGTTAAACCTGGAGAAACCGGTAGTGCAGTTGATACCGCCGCCGATGACAACAACCGCTGGTTGAACTACCTGAAAAAGGATCGTTACCTGTATGAGGCCAATCTGGTGCTCAATGATATGCTGCAAGGGAATGGGATGACCGGAGCCTTGAAGAATGGATCGGAAGGGAAGAATTAGTAGAGGAATCAAGGTAGGCTATTCCGTCTACTAAAAAATCCACTTCATCCAATAATCCAGACACTGCAACCCAAAAAACTTTTCCTTGCTTCTATTCGTTAAAACTCAGAACTGTAAGTGCAGCACCATAGAATGCTGCACTTGCAGTTGCCTTTTTAATGCAGTAGAAACAATCACGCCATGTCAACGAAAATCATGCAGAAGCGCTTGTACGACAGTGTGTCCTTGCCCTTCAAATTTGTAGCCTTGCTTTGGTTGATTCATTTGGTACAATCCATTTTTCACCTCAATTTGGGGGTATGGGGCATTTATCCCCGTGAGGAATTCGGTTTGCCAGGGATCATCACCGCACCTTTGATTCATGCTGATTTTCCGCATTTGCTGTCCAATACGCCTCCTTTGTTTGTGTTGAGTGCCATGATCATGTTTTTTTACCGCAGGGTGGCGTTGTCCAGTTTTGCGCTCATTTATTTGCTTACGGGTGCTGCCGTTTGGGTCTTTGGCCGACCTGTGTTTCACATTGGCGCCAGCGGGGTCATTTACGGCTTGGCTGCTTTTGTGGTATTCAGTGGCATCTTCCGGCGCAACCTCAAGTCTATTGCTTTGGCGTTATTGGTAGGCTTGTACTATGGCTCAATGATTTACGGTATATTCCCTGGTCAGGAAGGCGTGAGTTGGGAAAGCCACTTATTGGGTGCAGTAGTGGGCGTTTTTGCCTCCTTTGTGTACAAAAACTCCATCGAAAAAGACGAACAGCGACAGATTCCCTCCTGGGAAAATGATCCCAACTACAACCAGGAGCAGTTCTTTTTAGACCGCGATGCGTTCAATAAAACCAAGGCAGAGAGGGAAAAGGAAACCCGGGGCAACGAGTGGTTTCGCTAAGCAGATATGATAGCATGTCTACCCAAAATTCCCATCGAGGTAATTCCTGGTTAGTTCCTGTTTTGGCTGTTCAAACAGCTCTGCCGTAGGCGCGTATTCGATCACTTCCCCAAAATACATAAAGGCGGTGAAATCAGCTACCCGCTGGGCTTGCTGCATATTGTGGGTAACAATTACGATAGTATAGTCTTTTTTCAATTTCAGCATCAAGTCTTCAATTTTTGCCGTGCTGATGGGGTCTAGCGCCGAGCAGGGTTCATCCATCAGGAGTACTTCTGGCTCAACGGCTATGGCACGGGCAATACACATGCGCTGTTGCTGGCCACCGGAGAGCGAAAGTGCTGATTTTTCTAGGTCGTCTTTTACTTCTTCCCAGAGGTAACTGCCTTTGAGGGTGCGTTCCACTACTTCATGCAATTGTTTTTTATCGTGTTGCCCGGCGATTTTTAAACCGTAGGCGATGTTGTCAAAAATGGATTTGGGAAATGGGTTCGGTTTTTGAAAAACCATGCCGATTTTGCGTCGGATGTCAACTGCATCTTTGCCTCGGGCATAAATATTGTCACCATCCAGCAAAATTTCTCCTTTAACGTGGGCATCCGGACTGAGGTCATGCATGCGGTTCATGGCACGGAGCAAAGTAGACTTCCCACAACCCGACGGGCCTATCAATGCTACAATCTGGTTTTCAGGAATTTCCATGTTGATGCCTTTCAAGACCTCTTTGCTACCATAAGACAGCCGCAGATCTTTGACTTGTAATTTCGTTTTCATACCCGAGCCTGGTTGTAATTTCGGTAGCGGTACCGAATGATGAATGCAATGATGTTCAATACAAAAACGACGCTGATCAGTACCAGTGCGGTACCATATGCCAGGGGCCGTACCTCCTCTATCGCATGGTGCTGGGTAGACAAAATGTACAAGTGATAAGGCATGGCCATAAATGAGTCATTGACGCTACTGGGCAAGTAGCGGAGGTAAAAGGCTACCCCGGTAAACAAAATTGGAGCAGTTTCGCCTGCTGCTCTGGACAATCCCAAGATAGAGCCGGTAACAATGCCAGATACGGCACTGGGCAATACATTGCTGTAGATGGCCTCCCACTTGGTTGCTCCCAGCGCCAATGCACCTTCCCGGTAGGATTGGGGTACATTTTTCAGCGCTTCTTCGGTGGTCGTAATGATATAAGGCAGCGTAAGCAAGCCTAAAGTGAATCCCGCCGACAAAACCGATACCCCAAACCCCAGGCCTTCCACAAATAGGGCTACTCCAAACAAGCCATAGATAATGGAGGGTACCCCTGCCAAATTGCGAATGGAAGCCCGAATCAAGCGATTGACCCCATTGCTTGCGGCATACTCACTGAGGTAGATGGCCGTGGCAATTCCGAGTGGGATGGCGAAAACGGTGGTTACCATCGTTACAAAAACCGTTCCCATAATGGTTGGGAAAATACCTCCCTCCATCATGCCTTTATGGGGATAATCAAACAAGAACGGGAATCCGATTACCCCTGCGCCTTTGGAAAATATCTCCCAGAGGATGATGCCTAAAAACAGCAAAACCAGCAGCACGAAAAAACGCAGGGTATTGAGTCCGAGGGTTTGTTGGAGTTGACTTTGTTTCATAGAATAGATGTTGTACAAGTCATGCTTTGTAGCGGTAGCGGGCCGCAATGTTCTCGGCAATCAAGTTGATGCCTAGGCTGATGATGAAAAGCAAGGCACCTACCGCAAACAAACTGTAATAATGCGTAGTACCATAAGGCACTTCCCCCAATTCGATGGCAATGGTAGCCGTCATGGTGCGTACCGGATCAAAAAAGCCCTGGGGCATCGCCAATGCATTCCCTGTGGCCATCAGCACCGTCATGGTTTCGCCAATGGCCCGGCCCATGCCCAGAATGATTGCTGCAATAATTCCCGAGTAAGCAGCAGGTAGGATTACCCGCATCAGGGTTGTCCATTGATTGGCGCCCAGCGCGTAGGAACCCTCAATAAAATTACGAGGTACTGCGCGAATTGCATCTTCGGCAACCGTAATAATGGTAGGCAACGACATCACCGCGAGCAAAATGGAGCCGTTTAGAGCAGTTAAACCATTGCTCAAGCCAAAAACCCGAGCTATCAGTGGGCCAACCATCACAATGCCAATAAAACCTACCACTACCGAAGGGATGGCAGCCAAAAGTTCAATGATGGGTTTGAGGATGAGGCGGGTTTTTTCGGAAGCAACCTGGGCCAGATAGGTTGCTGCGCCAACCCCAAGCGGGATGGCAATCAGCATGGCACCAAGGGTTACCAAAAAAGTACTGACCAGCATGCTCAATATTCCAAAAGTGGGTTTCCCGTAAGCTGATGGATTCCAATCTGTACCGAAAAAAAAGTCGCTTACCTCGATGACCTCAAAAGCTTTGATCCCATTGATCAAGAGCATGCCAAAAATTCCCAGTAAAACCATTACCGAAAGGAATGCTGCCAGAAAAAACAAGCGCTTGATGGATCGATCAATGAGTCGACGTATTTGCATATTTGAAGTTTAAGGGGCGATAAAGTGATCACTTATTTTTGCCCCATTACTAAGGCCTGTTCATTTTGTTGCCAGTACGCTTTGGTCACTGGAAAATAACCGCTTTTTTGCACCAAAATTTGGCCTTCTGCACTAAGGCAATACCGCAGAAATTGCCGCAATTTCCCTTTTGGGTGTCCATTGGTGTATTGAAACAATGGTCGAGTGATCGGGTAGTTGCCATTTTCAATGTTGCTGGCCAGGGTAGGGAGATAAGCGGGTGATTGATCGGTGGCTTTGACGGCCAATACTTTGAAACCCTGGTTGATTTGATTTTTATTTTCTTGAATGTATCCCACTCCGACGTATCCAATGCCATTGCGGTCATTTTTGATGGCCTCCACAATTTGTGCAGTACCATTCATTTGTTTTACATTGGACGCATATTCTGCTTGAACGATGCTGTCGCGGAAATAGACAAAAGTGCCTGAATTGCTTTGCCGCCCATACAGGGAGATTTCATCATCCGATCCACCCAGGTATTTCCAATTGTTGAGCCTGCCGCTGTAAATGGCAGCCAGTTGATGTTTGGAGATTTCAGTGAGTGGGCAGTCTTGATGTACAATGATGGCAATGGCGTCGATGCCCAGCACTGTTGACAGCGGATAAACCCCACGTTCATTGGCCATGACAAGCTCTTCGGCTTTCATAGCGCGGGAGGAATTGGCGATGCTGGTTTTGCCATTGATCAGAGCAGCAATACCTGCACCAGAGCCGCCTCCGGTGATGGCGATGGAAATATCGGGGTCTTCCATCATATAGGTTTCGGCTAATGTCAGTGCTAAATTGACCTCGGTATCCGAGCCTTTGATGAGGAGATTTTCAACATGGCCATGCTTAGGGTTACAGGACCAGCACAAAAAGCCGAAAAAGAGGAAAATTATGGGTAGTCTCTTTTTCATGGTTGGTGCTGCTTTTGGTTTGAAACAGCTTCGACAAAAGCAACACTGTAAGTAAACATTTTAATGTCAATTGAACGTTAATTCAGGGTTATGATATGGTAAAGCTTCGCACAAAGCACTATAGCTCCTTACTTGATGACGAATGGCCAACCGAAAGAATACATTAATTTAAAAAAAACAGATTTTTATCACCCTGAACACTTGACATTATATTTTTTTCATGTATTTTTGCATTATATATTAGATTCTCTATCTTGATTGGTAGTGTTACTTTTTTTTGACAGGCTTATCTACATGCTTCTCTACTGGATTACTCCAGTGCAATCTCGTTTTACATTCGATTTTTTCTTTGCTGAATGGCTCATTCAGTGGCTTTGCGCTATCTACACATCCACACTATTTTGATTTTCTCCGCGAAAATGCGCTGGAACAGCCATGCCGTTTCAGTTGGTACATTTTTGCCCATAATTCGGTTGATTCTGGTTTATGCCCGAACTCGACCCAGGTACTCTACTCTAGTTTTTAATCTCATAATATTTTTAATGCAAAACTTTTTTACAATGGGTATTCTAACAAATTTCAAAAAAATCTTCCCTATTCTGTTGTTGATGGGCATCGTGTTCACAGCGTGCGATAACGATGAAAACGACAACGATCTGGTAATTGAGCCAAAATCTGCAGCTGATTACACCTATGAAGTAGCCTTCAAGTGGAACGAGTTGTTTCTGGAAATCGAACGCTATGCAGCTGGTTACCGCCCAGGACCAGCTCCAAGGGCATTGGCTTACATTGGTTTGGCGTCTTATGAGGCTTGCGCAAATGGATTTGAAAAGCACAAATCAATTGCCACTCTTTACACTGGCTTGAAGCTCCCGGTGGCAGATGCTACTGCTGAGTACCACTGGCCAACAGTAGTGAATAGTGTACGCGCCAATCTGATGCGCCGTTTTTTCCGTAGTGCCAACAACACCCTTTTTGAAAAAATCACCACCTTGGAAAACAATTTAGCTAGTAAGTACCGTACGGAAAGCACCGAAGATGTGATCCTACGTTCAGTTGCACATGGCCAGGCCGTAGCAGATGCAGTGTGGGAGTGGTCCACTACTGATGCAGTAGGACACGATGCTTACCTGGATCCGTTCAAAGGCTACAACTGGGCTGACTATTCCAACAAGCCTGGCCACTGGCGTCCAACTGTTCCCGGACCCACCCAGCCGATGTTCCCATTCTGGGGTCGTGCACGTACTTTTGCTATTTCAGAAAGCGACAAACTTTGTCCACCACCATTGCCTTTCAGTGAAGCAACTACTTCTCCGATGTTCAACCAAGCTATGGAGGTCGTAGCACAAACCGTGAATGCGCCTTACGAAAACATCTGGATTGCTGAATACTGGAGCGATGACTTGGTTAACCTGACCTTCAGCCCTGGCCCACGTTGGACAGCGATTGCCAATCAGGTATATGAAATTGAAAAATCTGACTTGGAAACTGCCCTGTTGTGTGATGCTAAAGTTGGGTTCGCCCTGAACGACGCAGCGGTAGCTTGCTGGCATTCCAAATACTACTACAATGTAGAGCGTCCTGAGTCGTACATCAAGCGGATAATCGACCCTAACTGGGAACCAGTTCTGGACAATCCACTGAATTCAGACAAAGGATTTAGCCCTCCATTTCCTGCCTACCCTTCTGGTCACTCGACTATGGGTGCTGCTGGTGCAGAGGCTTTGTCCAGCATTTTTGGGTATGATTATGCGATGACAGATCGTTGCCACCAAAACCGCAGTGACTTTGAAGGTCGCCCACGTTCTTTTGGTTCTTTCCAGGAAATGGCTGAAGAAAACGCCTGGTCTCGGGTACCACTTGGGGTTCACTTCCGCATGGACAGTGAGCAAGGGGTAAACCTGGGCTACCGTGTAGCACGCAAAGTGAACAGATTGGCCTGGAATAAGTAATCTTCCGGCAATCAATAGATAACAAAGAGGCTCTTGGTAAACAGCTGATCATCCGAATCGCTGGTGCCAGGAGCCTTTTCAGTTTTGTAAAAAGGGATCTGATTTCACTTAATATGACGCAAAAAATTAATTCCCGATTTTATTAGCGGCTTTTGAATAGGAAGCTCACTTGAAATGAAGCGTTCGACTTCCCATACAAAACCCAAAATCGGGAAGTTAATTTTTCTGCGTTACTTAATTTTATTTCAACATGAACCTCCATCGTACTATCATTACTGGATTGGTTGGCGTACTTTTCCTCATTTTTCATGCCTGTACCAATCCTTCTGCGCCACAAGAACGCATCCTGAAGCACCAGGATGGGAGCATCAAGCGGCGTTACACACTCGTCAAAGACATCATTGAAGGCGAAATGACCGAATATTATCCCAAAACTGGAGCTATTCAAAACAAGCGCAGCTTTGTGCATGGGGTACAAACGGGTAAAACACAACTTTTCTACCCTGACGGAAAAATTAAGGAAGTGCAGTACTATCGTGATGGCAAGAAACAAGGTGGAGATACCATTTTTTATCCAGATGGACGCCCACAGTTTCTGGTCACCTTCAAAGATGGGAAAATGCATGGGCCGATGCGCAAGTGGGCTGAGGATGGCAAGCTGTTTTTTGAAGCGCGTTATGAGCAGGATTCACTAATGGAAGTGACGACGATCATGAAGGCTTTGCCAAAATAAAAACCTGCGTTTTTTTGTTTTTTTCACCACCTTAGAGACCTAAGATACACCTAAGTTGAAAAACGTATTGCTTAGGTGTATCTTAGGTCTCTGAGGTGGTGAAAATAAAACCAGCGAAGCTGCCCGTTCCTTACTGTGCTTTTTCCTTCCTCAAAAAATAAAAAGTAGACAAAAGCGACAAAACCACCGTAGCCACACCCGTACAAAAAGCAGTGGTGATGAAAAAATTCAACCAACTCACCTGATGCGCGCCGAAATTTTTGAAGAATAGAATTGCCGTACTGCCCAAATACCCGAAAGCATCAGCCATATACATCAAATAGCCAATATTGCTTTGGTACTTAAACAAGGCAATCCAGCGGTCAAACAACATGGTATGGAAGGCAATGTAAGGCAGGTACATCCCAAACCCCATGGCAATCATCCAAAAGGCAGGGTCGATGGCCTTCATGCCCAAGAGGAAAGTCAACAAGATAACCAATGCACCGCCAAAAATGATCAGTGCCTGGTTGGCGTAAAAAGCCACCCGATTGTTGCGAATGAACATCATCATTCCAATGATCATCAGGACTGCCACCGCAATGGGAATTTCAGACAACGCCAAAATCTTTGGAGCATGAGGATATCCCAGCGCTGCCCACAATTCTACGGCGAAATTGTCGCGCAAGTCACGGAAAATAGTCAAGCCCACATAAATCAACACCGACATGATGATGCCCGGCGCAAACATGCGAAAAAAGGCACGTCTTTGCGCCTTGTCCATGGGAATGCGCAAGGTACGGTGTGCAATATCGGCTTCGCTAGGCGGAGGAATTTGTTGCAACATCCAAATCCCGGTGAGTAACATTGGCAAGAAAATCAAACCGGTTAAGAAAGGCATCCAGAATTCGCTTACGCCGTAGCTTTCAATCAAGGATTTGCCACCTGCCTTGACGATCCCCGAGGAAACGATAAAACTGGTGGCCATGGCTGCGCCCAAAAATTCGGTAAAACGCCGCCCTTCCAAAAAACTGAAAATAACCCCCCAGATCATGCCCAAAGGCAAGCCATTAAAAAACATAAAGGGAAAATTGTAGGGGTAGGGGGTAAGTGCAAAGAGCAACAGCGAGCCCCAGGAGATACCCATCAGCACCAGCAAGATGCGAATCCGGCGCGAAGCCGATAATTCAGAAACCACTTTGATGCCAATAAACTTAGATAAGGTGTAGCCAATCACCTGGGTGATGATCAACACAATTTTGTAGTCCACTCCCCAAATGCTCATGCCATCAAAAGTAGCTGCCGTAAATGGCTTGCGGAATGCGTACATGCTGCAATACGTGATAAATGCAGCCACGCTGCAAAACAGCACGAATACAACGCTGTTGCTGCGCATCAGCCATTGTTGTACTTTCGTAGGGGTTTGAATTTGAGTAGTTTGGATCGACATGCCGGCTTATTTGTGAAATTCGTTGAGGATGAGTGTTGGCAACTCCCGAACACTTGGCAAAATGTGGGTATGCGGATATTTTTGCAGGGTTTCCAGGCTATTGGCACCGCTCAGTACGCCAATGTTGGCCACGCAACCTGCATTGTAACCGGAAAGCAAATCGGCAGGTGTATCGCCAATTTTGATCACTTCATGGACACTTTGCACCCCGAGCGTCATCATGGCCTGGAAAATCAAATAGGGTGAAGGACGACCAACTCCATTCGTATGCTCTACATCAAGTGCCAAATTGATCAATCCACGATCCAACCAACCCAACCCTTCCATGATTGCCGTGGTCACATCGCGGTGAAACCCGGTATCGGTCACTACTTTGATGCCTTGCTCATGGCACCATTGAAACACTTCCTCTGCTCCCGGCATTGGTTGTACTTGCTTGCGGTAATAATTGACCATGATCACCGAGTAGCGTTCAAATATCTCCATTGCCAGGGCATGGTGCTCGGGGAAATGGTATTTTTCCAGGTTGTCGATGATTACGGGTTCGCCCTGGCTTTTGGCGATCATGAACTGGTACAAGTGGATCTTGTTGGTACCGATGGTTTTTTCAAAATCCTCCAGGGTTACGTTTAACCCAAATTCGACAGCAGCTTCGTACAAACTTTTTGCTACCGCATTATCGTCGCTTACGGTGGTACCGGATAAATCGAATACCACCATACTGATCTTGCTCATGTCTGTTGATTTTTATATTTTTTCTGAAATATCAATGCCCACGCGGAATGGATTTTTATCCAATGCGTATTGAAAAGCTTGTTCTACCTGTTCCAGAGCAAATCCGCCATGCACGAGGTCTGCAAATGGATACACTGTATGCCATTGTTCGATGAAATCTACTGCGGCAGCCAGATCTTGTTCGTTGTAATTGTGCAGTCCTTTGACTGTGAGAATTCTGCGCACCATCTGTTCGCCATTGACCTGCACACTGCGTTGCGGATAAGTCGCTCCAATCCATACTGCAACACCACCAATAGACAACAATTCCAAGGTAGATTCCATGGCTTGGGGGGCTCCACTCAGTTCGATCAGGCGGTGAATGGGAAAAGCTGCCCCCAGTTTTTCTGCAAGCAATGGTTTGAAATCGGTCTGAGTAGCATCAACCAGAATGGTTTCATCTACACCAAAAAATCGAGAAGTAGTCAGCCTTTCGGAGTTCGTATCCAGGGCGATCACTTTGGCTGCACCTCTGGCTTTGCACATGGCGCAAGCAATGATGCCCAGCATTCCAACCCCTGAGACAAGCACATTTTGATTGCTCAAATCTCCGGCAAGCCGCACTGCCCCAGCTACTGTGGCAACCGCACAGTTGATGATGGTCACCACTGGCAAAGGAATATATTCCGAGAGCTTGATGATGGGGGTGTTTTTGCGCAAAATGGTATACTCACTCAGCCCGCCATGCAAGTTGCTGGAAGGCGTAATTTGTTCGTGGCCGTATTTGAAAAGATCTTCGGCCTTTTGGGGCATGCCCAATTTGGAAAAAGTAGAAGCTGGATTGCTGGCAAAAATGGCCCAGGTGACCCGGTCGCCTACCGCCAATGGCGTACCACGAAAATCTGCTAGCGGCGCTCCGGGCCCAAAAGATTCGATGCGTCCTACAATTTCGTGCCCCAGGATGGTCGGTGATTTTTCTTTGCGCTGACCCGTATACGTGTAAATATCACTGCGGCAAAGCGTGGTGTATTCGTTGCGGATGAGTATTTCTTGCTCTTGGAGGGGAGGTATTGCGGTATTTACCAGTTCAAATGGTTTTCCTGGGGTTTCAAAAACTGCCACTTTGCTGTACTGCATCTTTTTTACAACGAAAGTAAATTTAATTTCTTCTCATGAAACCTTTGACGCTTTTCTTGACAGAAATTTAAACGTGAATTTACATGAAACGTAGAAGCTAAATACCTTTCATCGGGTATGGATGTCAATAATCGGAATTTTGATTTCCACTCTGGTTCCCCTGGCTTCTCCGGTTATTTCATCTTTGAGGTCGATGGTATTGACGTATACTTTTTTCTCTCTGGAATTGTAAAGCAATTGTAGCCGTTGCTCGGTTATGGCCGTACCCCGCGAGCGGTGGTTGTTGTAGCGCCCATCGTTGAGGTGCATTTGGCTGGCTTTTTCGCGGCCAATCCCATCGTCTTCAACCACGCACAAAATGGTATCTTCATTGAAGAGCGAGAAATCAACTTTGATATTGCCAGATTCTTTAGGGCGTAGTCCGTGCTCAATGGCATTTTCGACGTAAGGCTGAACAATCATGGTAGGTACACCAATAATGTCTTCCTCTATTTCATCGTCTACTACAATTTTGTAACTCAGGCGGTCTTCAAAACGGAGTTTCTCATTGATGTAGAGGTAATCGTTGAGAAAAGCCAATTCTTTTTCCAGCGAGACCACTTCAATATCGGAGTACTCCAAACTTTGGCGCATGAGTTTGGCGAAGCGGGCCAGGTATTTGGCAGCGTTGTTGCTTTCGTTGGAGGTGATGTAGTTTTGGATTGAATTGAGTGCGTTGAACAAAAAGTGGGGGTTCATTTGCGCCCGCAGGGCTTTGAGTTGCAATTTGGCAGCTTGCAAACGCAGCAATTCCGCCTCTTTGTGTTGCTTTTCTGCTTCGTATTTTACTTCCAGTTCGGTGCGTTTGCGCTCGTTTACATCTTGCTGGTAACGTTCGGCGTTTTTGCTGTGCTGGAGCAAGTGTTCGTAGGCCTTTGCATAATGTCCCAATTGAGCGTAGAAGCCTGCCATGTCTTTGTAGATACTGGACAAACGCTTGAAATCCTGAGCTGCTTCTGCGAGAAGGAGTGCTTTAGAGAAATATTTTTCAGCTTGCGAAGCTTTACCCAAAGCGCCATAAGCCAATCCACGCCAGGATTCGATCAAGGCGAAATTCTCTACGGCATCTGCCGACATGCCTTTGAACTGGGTTTCGGCCTTTTTGAAAAGTTTAAGTGCGTTTTCGTAGTTTTTATTTTGCAGTTGGCAGTAACCGACATTGGCCAGGGCACTGGCTTTGGCATAGGGGTTGACGTCTTCGTGGGTTTCGATGGCTTTTTGGAAGTAATACTCGGCGCTTTCCAGGTTGGTCAGTGCCATAAAACCATTGCCAACATTGAGGTAGTTCCAGGAAAGTCGGCTGCGCATGTCGGTTGCTTCGGCAATTTCGACTGCCTTTAGGTAAGCCTCTACACTTTTTTCCTGATCGTCGTTGCGCTCATAGATGGTACCCAAACCCGTATGAATCAGGATGAGAAAGTGGTAATCTTTGAGATTGGTGTAGCTGCCAAATACCGTGATTTGTTTGTCTGCTTCGATCAGCAATTCAATGGCCCGCGAATAATTGGCAAAGTGCAATTGTACAAAACCCTCCCGGGCGGTGTGCCGGGCACGAAGGCGCTCATCGGGAAAAGCACGAAGTAGTTTTCCAGCTTTATCCAAAAAAAACAGGGCTTGATCCATGTCCTGCATGTTGATGCAAGTGCCTGCGAAATCAATGTAAACTTCCGCTTGTTGCTTTACATCCCCACATTCTTCTACCAAATCGAGCAATAATTTGAAATGCTCCAAAGAGCTGGAATAATTGTACAATTGATTCTCTACAATGGCCGAATACAAATGAAAGTTGAGTTCAACGTCGGGATTGGGATGTGATTTGATGAGTGCAGCCTGTTCCGATAGAAACGTTTTGGCCCGCTGAGGATTGGTGTAGGTATAGTAAGACAAAAGCCGATCCAATAAAATCAAACGCTGGTGGGGCGCTTTTTGCTGTTGTAGCTTGCTCTCCAGACTGCGAATGTCATCAATTTGAGGCAATAGATCGGTGGTCGTAGACATAACAGTGCGTTTTTTTGGGGTAGGATGAAATTTACTTGCAACCTACAACCCAAAACTCAAAGCACAAAACCTAAAGCACAAAACCTAAATAGCGCAGAAAAATTAACTTCCTTCTCAAAAAATCGGGAAGTAATTTTTTGCGTCATCCTAAGAATCAAAATTAAATGGCGTGATTGGCCACCAAACGACTCACGGTAGGTGCTTGACTGCCTCCGATTGGTTCAATGGTGATGTTCAAACTTTTTGCATTAGGGAGGTATTTGAGACTCTGGTACTTCTCGAGTTGGGTACTAATCAAGCCTGCATTGACCATTTTTCCATCCACATCTGCCCAGATTTGGTACTGCTGGTTGCGGTTTAAGGGTGATAGTTTGAAAGGGTTGATCATCGCTGTTTGCATTTCTTCGTTCCAGTACACCAATGCCGCCGCTTGTGGCGCGTATGCTGTTCCTTGCAAAAGCATGGGTTGTGTTTGTGGATCTTTGAGGAAGGCCACAATTTTTTCCCGACTTTCGCATGTTATCAATTGGCCTTGGAGGTTTTTATTTTCTACTTGCAAACTGCGCATGCGCAGTGCCGTCAGGGTACACAACACCACTAAAGCCCCGATGACAACTACATTGAGCCAGGATACAGATCCAGTCGTAGCAATTTGTTGAGGTGCAGCAGTTTTTCTCTCAATTTCTTGTTGTATTTTGGTTTTCACTGCTGGCGGAGGGGGAATGGCGTGCTGCAATGCATATTGCTCAATGGCACTGCGCATGTCTACTACATCTTGACGCAATTCTGGATACAAGTTGAACATTTGCTCAACTACTTGCTCCTCAGCTGGATCCGCGATCCCCAAAGCGTACTGCTCCAATAAACCAGATTCTAAAAACGTCTCTTTGTCCATAGCATTACTTGATTAGTAGAAGTAACCAGCACATGGTTATGTACTGAACAGAAAAAACTTTACGCAGTTCACGAAGTGCAATTCGAACTCTTGACTTAACGGTTCCCAAAGGGATATTCAATGCTTCGGTTACTTCTTCCTGGGTGTAGCCTTCAAAATAGATCAGATCAATGACCTTGCGGTATTTCTCCTCCAATTTGCCAACTTCAGCATTGAGACCAATGTGATCAATTTGCGGATCCATAAAACCTTCCGGAGTATTCTTTTCGGAATTTTTGTTCCGGGTTTCTTCCATCCGTTGTTTGTCTATGGCCGTATTGCGGGTAATGTTGAGCATCCAGGTAAACAGGGTGCCTTTCGAAGGATCATAGCTTGAACCTTTGCTCCAGATTTTGACAAAAGCTTCTTGCAACACATCCTGTGCCACCATTTCTGAGCGTACAATTTTGAGTACAATCCCATAAAGCGCAGGGCTGTACTGATCGTACAACGCATCGATCGCTTTTTTGTCTTGTTGTTGCAACAACTCAATGATTTGGTGATCTTTTGCGTGCATATTTTCGTCCTAAACTTTGGAAATCTAAAAATGGAGAACAGTAGAACGTTGAAAAGGTTCTAGAATTGGTTACAGAGAATCGTTTACGAAGTATCGGTACTTCGGCTACGCTCAGTAACCGATACTTCGTACTTCGACTACGCTCAGTAACCAAAACCATAAAACCCTAAAACATTCTTATCTTCGCTCCGCAATATTCATCAAGGTGGCACATGAACCAAGCATTATTCAAAATTAGGGAGAAAGGAAAGTACGGCTTCATTAATCGACAGGGAGAAGTAGTGATCGAGCCACAGTATTATGAAGCTGAGGATTTTTTCAATGGTTATTCCAGAGTTCGGCTCAACGACAAGCTCGTTCATATGGATCCTTTGGGGCGTTTGCTCATCAAGCACTTTTTCAATTTTGTGGGGCATTTTGAAGCAGGGTTGGCCCGGGCACAACTGGTCAATCGCTGGGGCTTTATCGATCAGAAATGCAACCTGGTCATCGGCATTCAATACGATCAGGCTGGAGATTTTTGTGAAGGACTGGCTGCGGTAAGCCGACGTAAGTTGTACGGATTCATCAATCCTGACGGCGATTGGATTGTACAACCCCAGTACGAATGGGCCGGAACTTACCAGCAAGGATTGGCACCCGTTGTGTGGAATGAAGGTTCGGGGTTTATTGGTAGCGATGGTTTTTTGGCATTTTCTACCAATTTTGAAAAGTGTCTGCCCTACCAGGAAGACACCGCAGTAGTGGTACACCGCCGCCAATGGGGATTAATCGATCGGCAAGGCCGGGTACTCTGCGAGCCGCAATATTTGTACAAAGAGGGAATCTCGAATGGAGAATTTTTTGAGGATATGGCCATCATCTGCTGTGATGACCGGTTTGGCTTCCTCAATCGGGAAGGAAAGGAGATCATTGAACCGCAGTATGAGGCCGTTGGTGATTTTTCTGAAGGCCTTGCTCCGGTCAAAAATGAAAAATTATACGGTTATATCAAAGTAGACGGAAAAATGCAACTGGAACCTCAATTCCAGGATGCTGGCATTTTTTCGGAGGGCTTGGCCGCAGTTTGCCTAAAAGGTTCCTGGGGGTACATCAATAGGGATGGAGAACAAGTTATTCCAACAATTTTCCGACAAGCAGGTGCATTCAAAAATGGCTTGGCACTGGTCTCTTCTGCTGGAAAATGGGCCTATATCAATCTGAAAGGAGAACCAATTTGGGTGGAAAACACGAAATGACCTCATTGATGGCCAAGGGGATCTTGACCCGATTAAGGGATCACGGCAATCACGTCTACATTTCCTTTCACTTTTTGCCCGATTGAAACCTTCACGTCTGCATCAAGCGGTAAAAAGAGATCTACCCGTGAGCCAAATTTGATGAACCCAAATTCCTCGCCCTGCTCCAGTACCTGGCCTACCTGTACATAATACTTGATCCTTCTGGCCACAGCACCCGCAATTTGCCGCAATAAAATTTCCACTTTGGCATTTTTGATGACCACCGTAGTGCGCTCGTTTTCGGTAGAAGACTTGGGATGCCAGGCCACCAGGTATTTTCCCGGATGGTATTTGGCGTATTGCACCGTACCTCCAATCGCAGCCCGATTGACATGGACGTTGAGCGGCGACATAAAGATGGAAATCTGTAATCGCTTCTCCTTGAAGTACTCTGTTTCTTCGGTTTCTTCGATCACTACCACTTGTCCGTCGGCAGGGGCATACACGATGCCTTCACCCACAGCTGGAATTGCACGCTTTGGATTGCGAAAAAACTGGACGATTAATCCGAAAAACACCAGACTGGCTATCCCCAGCCAAGGTTGTAACACGGAAAGATAGATGGCACAAACCGTATTGATAACTCCCAAGCCAAGTGCGGCCAAAAGAATAATGAGGTAGCCTTCGCGATGAATGTACATAAGTAGAAAAATTGTGAAGCTGACAGCTTAATTAATGACCCAAAACAAATATGCCGCCGAAAACGGAATCTGAAACATAAACCCGTCAAAACGATCCAGAAACCCGCCGTGACCGGGCAAGAGATCACTGGAATCCTTGATGTTGATGCCCCGTTTGAAACTGGACTCCACCAAATCTCCAATAGACCCGAAGATGACTACAATCAAGCCTAGCACCACCCAGTGTTGCAAGCCCAGTTCTGGAAACAAGCGCCAAAGCCCCCAGGCTACAATCAAAGTAAAAAAAGCGGCTCCTCCTGAACCCTCCCAGGTCTTTTTGGGGGATATTTTGGGCAAAAGCAAAGTCTTACCAAATTTTGACCCCACAAAATAAGCACTGGTATCACTCGTCCAGGTCATCAACATGAGCCCGAGGGGAATGTGAAAGGAAAATTGGGGACCAATGAAGGCTATGGCATTCAAAAGGGTAAATGGCACACCAATGTATAGCACTGTCAAAAAGATGAATCCAACTTGATGAAAAGCCTGCGTATTGCCTTCGGATATCTCATAAACAAAAGGCAAAAACAACAAAGGGAAAAAAGTGAGCATCATCGGAAGCCAGCAATCCTCGGCAATAAGGCCCAAATTCAAAGCACTCAACCAGCAGTAGGGGAGTAGCCCCAAACCCACCCCAATGGAGCGGCGAATCAGATTGCTGCGCGTTTCTTCCGGAAAAGTCAAACCTGTAAACTCCCACAAACACATTCCAGTGATGACCCCAAAAAGCACCACAAATGGAATTTTGCCTCCGAAGACGCCGCCAAGCATGATCAGCACAAAAAACACCGCAGTAATTACCCTCAAACGAAGACCGCTCATGGTGGATGGATTTAGGATTGCTGCTTTTTCAATCGACTCAGGTAATAACCAACCCCAATCATCAACGCCAGGCCAAATATTCCACCCAGCCAGTTGGGAGAATCCACCGCTTGTTCGGGGCTAAATTGTCCAGCTTTGTCTCCGAGCACATAATAGACCACAACTTGCAGGCTATTGAAAATGAAATGCGCAAGAATTGGCAGCCAAAGACTTTTTGACCAGTAAAAAAGATACCCCAGGCCAACCCCTAAAAACATGCGGGGCAAAAAACCGGCAAATTGCAAATGGATGGCACTGAATACAATTGCGGTCACCCAAATGGCAAGGATGGGTTGTTTGATCACCTTGCTCAATTGCTGCTGGAGAATCCCCCTGAATACCAACTCTTCCCCTACGGCTGCCACCACACCTACCGTGAGTAGATTGAGCAACAACTCAACTGGGCCATCCATGTGCAAGATTATTTTAATCAGCTCATTGGCATTCACCTCCATTTCTTTCATCCAGCTGGGTAAAGGCAGTTGCTGGTTGATCCAGTAGGTGGTTTGTACAAAAGGGAAAGTACCCAACATGAATAGAAGCCCGCCACCGATCATCTGCCAATTGGGCAAGACCTTGAGACCAAGCTGCTGCATCCAATTTCTTCCGAAAAAAATCAGTGCTACTGCTAGCGCACCTCCGCTAAAGGCAAACAGGTGAGGAAGGAGATTGGCCCAGCGGGCTAAATTTCGTTCCTGTGGACTGGACTCCGGACTTAACGAGGAGATGAATCCAACTGCATCAAAACCACTCGCGTTTATTACCCCAAAGCTGATCAATGAACCAATAATCAGACCAACAAACATTAAGGAAATCAAACAAAGCAGTACAACCCAGGTCGAAGACTCGGTTCTTTTTGCAGGTATTTCTGAATCCGGATGTGGATAGTCCATGAATTTTTTTTGTAAAATTAAGTAAACTCTGTAACGTATCGGGGAAAAATTATCGAGCTTTGCTTTATCGTATTAGCGAATTCATTCGCCTAGATTCAATCGGCGAATGAATTCGCCAGTACAAATGTAGCATATGGGAACCGTCCGTCTGAGTGTAAACATCAATAAAATTGCGCTGATCCGCAATTCCAGAGGCTCCAACCAACCCGACCTTGCCCAAATTGCTCGGGATTGCGAAGCATATGGCGCACAAGGTATCACAGTACATCCCCGGCCAGATGAACGCCATGTGCGTTTTGATGACCTTCCGGTACTCAAGACCTTGGTCACTACCGAATTCAACATCGAAGGCAATCCAGATCCACGGTTTTTAAAGGAAGTGACCGCTGTAAAGCCGCATCAAGCTACTTTGGTTCCCGACGGCCCACAGGCACTCACTTCAGATAGCGGATGGGATACCATTAAATACCATGATTTTTTGGTAGATGTGATTGCCCAACTGCATGCCGTAGGAACCCGCGTTTCCATTTTTGTAGACGCAGATGAACATTTTGTGGAAGGTGCCAAAAAAGTAGGTGCCGACCGCATCGAATTTTACACGGGGCATTTTGCCAAAATTTTCCCCCAAGATCCTGTCGAGGCTGTAAAAGACCACGTACGCTGTGCCAAACTAGCGCTTGATCTGGGATTGGGCATCAACGCAGGCCATGATTTGAACCTCAACAACCTTAAATATTACGCAGATCAGGTGGTAGGTCTCCAGGAAGTGTCGATTGGCCATGCCCTGGTATGTGATGCCCTCTATTATGGCCTCCAAAACACCATCCAAATGTACCTGCGACAACTAAACCCTTAGCTTATCTCTTATGCTATAAAAATGTACCCCATGTTAAGAAAACGCCAGTAAAATAAAATATTCGTTTTCTAGGCGTACACTTTTTCTAGCTGAGAAAAAGGAAAAAGTTGTTTGATATTTTGGAAAAAAGAATAGGAGAAAGAATTTTGTGTTACCACACAACAAAACCAATCTCCTATGAGCCGAAGCCT
>Ga0247832_1003616_pt1 | contig 20852 bp, 13 predicted proteins | sample LaCruzMarch2015__10_FD_192407 | JGI IMG/M metagenome (GOLD analysis project Ga0247832, IMG submission 192407) | Freshwater microbial communities from meromictic Lake La Cruz, Castile-La Mancha, Spain - LaCruzMarch2015_4m | ecosystem: Environmental > Aquatic > Freshwater > Lake | place: Spain... | reverse complement strand
TTATTGGTAAAGTTAAGCGTTGCTGCTTGTGTTACGTTAAATGTACTTGTTGTCCATGCTGCCAAATTTGACCATGTTCCCGTTCCTGCAAAAAATACAGGTCCAAAGGTCTTTCCTCCCGAATTAATCGTCTTCGTTCCCGTTCCCAAGAAATAAACGTTCATTGACGTTGTCCATGTTCCTTGAGCTGCAGTCATGGTAAGGTTACCATAAATGTTTAGGTTATTTGCCGATGAACTCGATGCGAAATTTGGGTTGTTGCTCGTATTCGACCAAGTCATATTGCGACAATCTGCATTCGGCACATTCATGGTTACCGTTTGAAATGCCGCAGTAAAAGATGCTTGCGTGAAAAACACATCGTCAATGGATGTTGGGGGGCATTGACCTCCCACGCCTCCGCTTGTTAACGACCAACGATTCACATCATTCCAGTTTCCTGTTCCACCCACCCAGTAAAGCGTTCTTGAGGTGGCAGAACCTCCTGCTTGAATGGTAACGCCTGTATTATTTCCCTGATCAATTGAATTGGTTGCCGTTGCTGCTGAACCTCCTGTAAAATTAATATCCTTAATGTTACAGTAATTCATGTTAACCGTAGCTGTAGCTTTGGATATGATGGCCTGTGTTGCAGCCGTGGCAGATTTAATAGTTATTGGCCCAGCACACGTCGCATTCGCATTGAATAAAGAGGTAACGGTAACTGTTCTTCCTGCCTGAACATTATAGGTGCCATTCAAGGCAAAATTCATCGTCCCCACTGTTAAATTACCCGTAATATTTGCCCCTGCACCAAATGTCACTTGATTGTAATTTCCTAAAACTCTGTCTGTAGGTGAATTGTAGTGGTGTAAAAACTGCACTGTTCCACTTGCCGCTGTAAAATTCACGTTATAATAATTATGTGTATTATTCGGTGTATTACAATCTACGTAGTTTTGGAAAGTACAGTTAACTCCAGACATATTTATTGTCGAAGTCCCTGGATTTATTGTCAGATTGCCGGGGTCTCCCGCTGCATTCCATGCCCCAGATATATTTACTGTTGACGAACCCAGATTTAAGGTTCTTACTGCTGCTGAATTACAGCTCGGAAAAGATGTAAATGTAGACCATGTGCAAATCGTCCCATTAGTATTTAACGTTCCATTTCTTAAGGTAATCGTGCCGCTAAATGATCTGTTGGCATTTAAATTAACTATTGCTCCAGCACCATTTATTGACATTGCTGTACTTGTACCTGATGATGTCGCTTGGAAATTGATATTTGCTCCTGCTGTTATACCTAAAGTACTACTCATTGTAGCTAATGCACTAAACGTAATGTTAGCCGCGGCGTTTACATTAAAAGTAGATGTTGTAATATTATTGGTAAAGTTAAGCGTTGCTGCTTGTGTTACGTTAAATGTACTTGTTGTCCATGCTGCCAAATTTGACCATGTTCCCGTTCCTGCAAAAAATACAGGTCCAAAGGTCTTTCCTCCCGAATTAACTGTTTTGGTTCCCGTTCCCAAGAAATACACGTTCATACCCGTTGTCCAGGAACCTTGAGCGGATACCATGGCTAGATTACCATAAATATTTAGGTTATTTGCCGAACTCGATGATGAAAAATTTGGAGTTCTTGTAGTAACACTCCACGTCATATTGTTGCAATTCGCATTGGCAATATTGAGCGTTACTGTTTGACTCGTTGCTGTAAATGATGAATTATCAAAGGTCACATTATCATTCACACCCGGAACCCCAGCGCCGCCTGCACCACCTGAAGTTGTTGACCACTTTGCAATGTCGCTCCAGTTACCTGTACCACCTACCCAGTAGTAATTGATTGCAAATGATGTTTGAGAAATTGTAAGGAATAGAACAGAAAAAATGAAAAGTTTTAACGTACGCATGTTGATAATTTTATGAGGTAAAATTCTGAATTTTTGACTAATAATATGTTAACTGCATTTTATATATTATTTAAATAATTAATTTTACCACTTAAAGTTGTTTAATTTATTATTTTTGCTCTATATTATATACTACTAAAATGTTGAATAGAATTGAATTTTCTTGTAAATTTTTAATTGCATTTATATTTACCATTCCCTTATTATACAGTCAGCAATGTTTAAATGCCAATTTTAGTCTTGCCAATTTTACTAATTGGCAGGGATTTACTGGGAATTATGGCAATCCTGCTGCAAGTGCCGGAATAGTAGGTGGACGACACACCGTTATAACAGCACAAGGAATTGATCCATTTTCGTGCGGTGGACTTCCGACTATCCCACTTGGGAGCAACAGTTCTGCTCGTCTCGGTAATTCGGCGACAGGAGCCGAGGGAGAGCGTTTAACGTACACAATGTCAGTCTCATCTTCGAATGCCTTATTTGTTTACAAGTATGCATGTGTCTTAGAGGATCCGGGTCATAGCCCGACAGAACAACCCGTTTTTCAAGTTCGCTTGTTGGGAGCCAATGGCCAACAAATAAATGGTAGTTGTGGCATATACACTGTTTATGCTGGTCAAGGAGGACAAAACTTTCAAACTTGTGGTGGTGTAAAGTGGTTACCTTGGACAATTGTTGGTGTTGACTTGTCTCCACAGATAGGAACCAATGTAACAATAGAGTTTACCACCAAAGATTGTAGTTTAACTGGCCATTTTGGATATGCCTACGTAGTGGCAGAATGTATGCCTTTGCAACTAGATTTAGATTACTGTTTTGGGTCTAATCAAATTACGATTGCCGGACCCGCAGGGTTTCAAGATTATCAGTGGAGCAGTGGGCAAAATACGCAAAGTATAACTGTTCCAGTAGCAACGGCAGCGCCCCAATATACTGTAACTATGCAATCATTTTCCAACCAAGGAAATTGTAATGTGGCATTGACTGCAGCACCTATACCAACGTCTATTCAAAATGATTTTACTTATTCTTCTGTTTGTCCTTGGGAACAAGCACAATTTTTCAGTACACCAACTATTTTTCCCGATTCAATCAATGGTACTCCTTTACTGAATGGTGGTGCTAATTCTTGGTATTGGAATTTTGGTGATGGAACAACTCTTACTGGTAATGATCCTAATGTTCACATGAATCCATTTCATACCTATGCCCAATCAGGAACTTACACTGTAAATCATATAGTTACAACCCAAGCAGGTTGTTCAGATACTGTTTCGCATACATTGGTTGTAAACCCCCCACCAGTTGTCGATTTTTCTCTGCTGAATGGATGTGTTTTTGATTCGATTCAGTTTAACAATTTAACACAAGATCCGAATCTACCAGCAGTTACCTATTCTTGGAATTTTGGCGATAATAGTGCTGCATCAACGGCAATTAATCCTGAACATGGTTATTTAATTCCTGGCACCTATAACGTGAGTCTAGCGGCGAGTAATTCGGGAGGCTGTTCAGATACCGTTACTAAGCCAATTACTATTTATCCATTGCCAATAATTAATGCCGGAAATGATACGACAATTTGTCCAACTTTTTCAGTTCCCCTCAATGCAACAGGTGGTTTAACTTATGTTTGGGAAAACCAAACTCCAAATGGTAGTAGTTTTGTTCCGAATTCAACCCAATATTTAACGGTAACAGGAACTGATTTAAATGGGTGTTCAAACATTGATTCCTTACTAATAACTCTTTATCCTGGTGGAGTAGTTAATGCAGGTCCTGATATTAATGTATGTTATGGAAACACAGTTACAATTCAAGGAAGTGGGAGCGTTACCTATGCTTGGAACAATGCTGTTATTGATGGACAAACCTTTTTACCTAACATTGGAATTGTTACAAATATCGTAATAGGAACCAATGCGAATGGATGTATAGCCCAAGACACGATGATCTTAACTGTTTGGTCTAATCCAGGTATTACAGCAGGGCCTGATCAAACAATTTGTGAAGGTGACTCAACCAATGTTTCTGGAAATGGTGCCGTTAGTTACGTATGGAATAACGGTGCAATCATAAATCAAGTTTACTTTACTCCAACTACAAATGGTAATTATACGTTAATTGGTACTGATCAAAATGGATGTATTGGATACGATACCTTAACCATTCTAATTGAACCGGCTGCATTCCCCAATTTTTTCGCGCCAATCACTTCTTCTTGTCATCCATTTACGGCTAATCTTATCAATACTTCAACAGGAACTCCAGCAACAAGTGCTGTTTGGGATTTTGGGGATGGAAGTCAATCTTTAACGTTGAGCAATGTAACGCATACTTATAGTTATTCAGATTGTTTTGATATTTCTCTTACATTAACTACTCCTTTAGGCTGTGTTTGGGATACAATGATTCCACAATATCTATGTGATTACCCAAATCCTGAAGCAATGTTTACGCCTGATCCCGTGGAATTAACAAATTTGGATAACGTGAGTACAATGATGAATGAAAGTCAGGGTGCATCAACTTATTATTGGGATTTTGGATACGATAACGCTACCAGCAACGAATTTAGTCCGGATCATATTTTCCCTTCATACCCAAGTGCTACTTATACGATTACATTGGTTGCGGAAACACAATATGGCTGTATAGATTCAACGATAAACACAGTGAATTTAACAGAAAATCAGATTTTTTATATTCCAAATACATTTACACCAGATGCGGATGAGCATAACCAAATGTGGATGCCGATTTTAACATCCAACATTGATCCCCATAAATATTCATGTTTCATATATAATCGTTGGGGTGAATTAATTTGGGAAAATCATGATCCTTCAATGGGTTGGGATGGTTCGTATGGAACGGAAGGAAAAGACATTCAAAATGGTGTTTATACCTGGGTTGTTTACTTAAAAACTCCTCAAATTGATGAAATGAAACGATTTACAGGACATTTGAATTTAATTCGATAATTTTTCCAGTAATTACAATCTCTTCTTTTCAAGACAATAATTCTATCGCTCAATATTTAGCTTGCGTATAATCAAATACATGCGTTTTTTAAATAATAATCGTAAATTCGAGTTATGATTCATCATGAAATTTAAAATCAAATGTCGTCTATAAAGATGAGTCTTATTTTCTTTATCAATAATTGATAGTAGTTTATGATTACACAGGATGACCGCCTCAAATATTGCCTCATTTGCACCAATCGGATTTTTGATAAATCCAAAGGGGTATTGTGTGGTTTAACCAATAAAAAAGCTGATTTTAGTAATAAGTGTATTAGTTTTTCTACTAATCAAATACAAGTTCTGGATAGTGATATCGATCTTAAAACCAAATTATGGCAAGACAGAAAGGATAGAAGAATAGCGGATATCACCATTAATAAGGTTGTTCGTAATTTCAGAGGGTTTTACTTTCTTTTGAGTATGTTTTTTATTGTCTTGGGATTTTTTCACACCAATGCAAATGGAAAAGAATTGGATTATATAAGTTCTTGGCTTTATTCGTTGGCTGTGGTTTTCTTTTGCATTTCGTTCTTTGTAAATCAGAGGACAACCTATATCGTTATTATTAGTTCATTTATTTTGTTCATATTGCTTTTAGTCTTTCTTGGCTTTTTAATGGTATACAGTTTAGAAAATAAAACAGGGTATAATTTGATTTATGTACTTGTTCAATTAACATCTAGTATTGTTATCAGCACGGAATCATTCATTAAGAGGTACAAGCTTTTTATGAAAAGGAGAGAGGAAGAAATGAAAAAAAACGAGGGGGAGGAATCAGAGGATTAAAAAATCAATAAGCCAATTCCTACTAAAACGCTCATGAAAAACGTGGATAATGCTACTTTTTTTAATTCTGGGTCTAGTTCACTTGGAACAACACAATTCTTCACTTTTCGCCAATGAGGAATCAATAAGAAATAGGGTAGTAAGGCTAATAAAAGGCCATATTTTTTCTCTAATAAAATGAAAATGCATAAGGCAAGGAAAGAAATAAAAAGCAAAAGAAAATGGTAAATCTTAGCCCGTCTAAATCCCATTTGTACAACCACCGTTATTTTCCCGTATGAGGCGTCATTTTCATGGTCTCGCAGATTGTTTAAATTTAATACAGCCATACTCATTAAACCAATGGTGCAGCTAGGTAATAATATGGCGTAATCGATTGATTTTGAATAGAGGGTATATGACCCCAAGACCCCCACAACCCCAAAGAAAATAAAAACCATGAGATCTCCAAATCCTTTATATCCGTACGCGTAATTGCTGATTGTGTAGAGTATTGCGGCTGCTACACTGAAGACGGTGAAAATCAGGTAGCCAATAATCAATTCAGAAGGCATGTTTTCCTTGGCAACATAAATTAAACTTCCCGCAGAAACAAAAGAGAATAGCGCTGTCAAAATCACAGCTGTTTTCATTTGACCTTTACTAATTGCCCCAGATTGAACAGTTCGCATAGGCCCAATACGATTGTTATTATCCGTTCCTTTTAAAGAGTCACCTAAATCATTTGCTAAATTGGATAAAATTTGAAATAGAATTGTAGTCAATAAGGCCAAGCTAAAAATACAATAATCTAAATATCCAGCGTCAAAGGCCAAAAATGAGCCCATTAAAATACCCGAAATAGAAAGCGGCAGAGTTCGAAGACGAAATGCATTTAGCCAATTTTTAATCATACTTATAGTAATTGATTTCAAATTTACTTGTTAACTTTAGTTTGAAGGAATAAAAAAGTGTATTTTTCTAGTAAAAATTCTATGAACAGTAAATCCAAAGACAATTTATGTTCTATGCTCGGGATTGATTTTCCTGTTATTATGGCTCCCATGTTCTTAGTTTCGAATGAAAAGATGATTTTGGTAGCACTAAATTCGGGTATTACCGGAGCGATACCGGCATTAAATTACAGAACGTTGGATGAATTGAGATCTGCAATTAAATGGATAAAAAGTCAATCAAGTAAGCCTTTTGGGATCAATTTGATCGTTAATAAATCCAATTTTAAGTATAAGGAGCAATTACGCATTTGTTGTGAGGAGAAAGTTGATTTTATTATCACTTCATTGGGTTCTCCAGAAGAAACCATTAAAAAGGCTCATGCGGTAGGAATAAAAGTTTTTTGTGATGTTACCGAATTGAATTTCGCCCTGAAAGTGGAGAAGTTGGGTGCAGATGCCGTTATTGCTGTCAACAAAGAGGCAGGTGGACATGCAGGGAAAATCTCCTATAAAGAACTTTTACCTCTTTTAATAGAGAATTGTTCTATTCCAGTAATTTCAGCTGGTGGGGTAGGTGATGGGAAGGGGATTCAGCAGATTTTAGATTTGGGTGCTGCAGGAGTTTCTATGGGAAGTATATTTATTGCAACAAAGGAATCTCCAGTTTCCGAAGAATATAAACAAGCTTGTGTTCAGTATGGCGCTTCGGATATCGTTTTAACGACTAAAATATCCGGAACGCCGTGTACAGTTATAAATACTCCTTATGTGCAGGAAGTTGGAACAACTCAAAATTGGATTGAACGATTTTTATCTAAAAACAAATGGATGAAAAAATGGATCAAAGCATTGACTTTTATCAAAGGAATGAGAAATTTAGAAAAAGCAGCATTCAGTGCGACCTATAAAAATGTGTGGTGCGCGGGTCCGTCTATTGAATATGTGAACGAAATCCTACCAATTTCAGAAGTGGTTAAAAAATTACGTAATGATTTACAGGCATAGAAAAAGGGCCTTCAATTGAAAGCCCGTTTCTATTATTATTTGAAATAATTAGTGCTTGTGGTTCGGGTCGCTGTGATCGTGTCCTTCGTGACCTTTCTCTTCTAAATTTGCAGGTTTTGGCGCTCCAATAGATAAAATCTCAATTTCAAAAACTAAATCAGATTTTGATTCAATTTTTCCAGCAGCTCTATCGCCATACCCTAAAAAATAAGGAATGTATAATTTAGCTTTTCCACCTGGCCCTAAAAGGGCAATTCCCTCTTCAAAACCAGGAATCATTTTTGTGTCTAAATAACTGAAGTCAAACGGTTGATTTCTATCCAATGAAGAATCAAACTTTGAACCATCTTTAAATAATGTTCCTGTGTAATGTAGACTAATTTGCGAACCTTTCATTGCATGAAATTTTTTCGGATTTTTACCTTTTTTAGTAATAACATAAACTAAACCAGATTCAGTTACCTTGGCTTTTTTGTTTACTTTTTTTACATCTGCTAGAAAAGTTGATTTGTATTCCTTTCTTTTTTTCTCTTCCTCAATTTTTTTTTGTTCAGCTTCAAAACGTATTTTTTCTTTAGCTGCATCAAAAGCTCGTTGCGCATTGTACGATTTTGCTTCTGAACCAACACGAATTATTTTTATGCTATTAATAATGTCGTCTTGTTGAATCGCATCAACAACCGATTGACCATCAACAACGTGACCAAAAACAGTATGTTTTCCATCCAACCATGTTGTAGCTTTGTGAGTAATGAAAAATTGACTTCCGTTAGTTCCTGGCCCTGAATTTGCCATAGATAATATTCCAGGTCCACTATGTTTTAAATCACCTACAAATTCATCTTCAAATTTATACCCAGGATCTCCAGACCCATTGCCAAGAGGACATCCACCTTGAATCATAAAATCTTTTAACACTCGGTGAAATTTTAATCCATCGTAAAAAGGAGCTGATTTCGTGTTTCCAGCAACTGTCAAACTTCCTTCAGCCAATCCAACAAAATTGGCAACAGTCATCGGTGTTTTTTTATATTCCAACATACAAATGATAGTGCCTTTGGTTGTGTTGAACTCTGCGTAAATCCCATCCGTACTCATCGCAGGATTTAAAACTTCTTGTGCTTCTTGTGGAAGAACTTCTCCTTTGATATTTATTACTTTAGTTGGTTCATTGATAGCGTTCGAGGTGATTGTTACACTTTTTTGAAAAGAACCTACTCGTTTTGTGTCATAAGTAACTTTTATTGAGCCGGATGCTCCAGGTGCAATTGGTTCTTTAGGCCATTCAGGAACTGTACAACCACAAGATCCACGTGCTTCAGTAATTAATAATGCTTCGTTTCCTGTGTTTTTAAATTCAAACGTGCAATATGGATCTCCGCTAAATGGGATTGTTCCATAGTCGTGTGTTTCTTTGTTAAACTGGATTTTTGCTCCTTTTTCAATTTGTCCAAAAAGTGAGATACTTAAGAACGTAAATGCTACAACTAATAGATTTTTCATGGTTTTGTTATTTTTCAATTCCTAATAATTCAACTTCAAACACAAGGGGCATGTATGGTTTGATAGCACTTCCAGGTTGTGGATTTGCTCCATATGCCAATTCTTGTGGTATAAATAGACGGTACTTTGACCCAACTGCCATCAATTGTAAACCTTCTGTCCATCCTTTAATTACTTGATTTAAACCAAAAGTAATAGGTTCACCGCGTTCTACAGAACTATCAAAAACTTCTCCGCTTGGTGTAGTACCATGGTAATGAACTTTTACTTTAGAAGTGGCAGATGGTTTTTCCCCTGAACCTTGTGTTATTACTTCGTATTGAAGTCCACTAGGAGTGACTTTCACATTCGGATTTTTTTTATTTTCTGCTAAAAAGATTTCACCACCTTCGCGAGCTTGTTTCGAATCTCTTTCTTGTTTTTGCTGAAAATAGGTGTTTAAGGTTTGATTGGTTGGGTCCGCGACTGCCAAAGGATTTCCGTATAATTTATCGCGTAATCCTTGAATAATCATTTCTTTATTTCCTTCAGGAATGTCCTTCATTACATTTCCTCCAATTGCAGCACCTAGCAAGTAGGATACTGAGTCTAATTCATTATTCATTTTATACTGTGCTTGATTATAAAAAGTAACTAATAATGCAAGCGGTAAAAATAGGGCTTTTTTCATGTTTAAATTTTACTATTTGACAAATATCTACTTTTTTATCTAATTTTTCTAATTCAAATTTGTTAATTGCTTGTTAAATTAGCGCAAAAATACAACATGCTCGTACGAATTGTCAAAATGGAATTTCAATCGGATAAAGTAGATGATTTCCTTTCTTTTTTTGATACTGTTAAAGAGGCTATTGCTTCTTTTGAAGGATGTTTGGGAATGAAATTGATGCAAGACCAAGCTAATTCATCTATTATTTTCACCTACAGCCATTGGGAGAATCAAGATGCTTTGAATAAATATAGAGATTCTGAATTATTTGGAAAAGTTTGGCCTAGTGTCAAACCTTGGTTTAATGCAAAGCCTGAAGCTTGGAGCTTGGATACGTATTTCGATGGGTTTTAAAGTAAATTATGGGTTAAGCCCAACTCTTGACCAATGCGCAACATCTCAGCATAAGCAGCTTCAAATTCGTTAGGAATGGTTCCTTCTAAAATAGATTCTTTGATTTGAGATTTGATAATTCCGATTTCGGCACAAGGACCAACACCAAACGTTTGCATGATTAATTCACCCGTAATTGGTGGTTGAAAGTTTCGAATTTGATCTTTTTCCTCGACATCCTTTAGTTTCAGAGAAACGATTTCAAAATTTTGTTTGTATTTCTTTACCTTGAATTCATTTTTTGAGGTAATGTCTGCATTGCAAAGCGTCATTAAATCCTCGATATCATCTCCAGCCTCATTTAATAACCGTCGGATAGCTGAATCGGTAACTGTCCCTTTCACCAAAGCGATTGGTCGCAAATGAAGTCGAACCAATTTTTGGACATATTTCATCTTTTGGTCCAAAGGCAAACGCATTCGAGTAAAAATACGTGGAACCATTCGCGCACCCAAATCCTCATGTCCGTGAAAAGTCCATCCAATTTCTTTATCAAAACGTTTCGTTGGTGGTTTAGCAATATCGTGTAAAATAGCAGACCAGCGTAACCAAAGTGAATCAGATTTTTCTGCTACATTGTCTAACACCTCAAGCGTATGGTAAAAATTGTCTTTGTGCGATTTACCATCAATTGTCTCAATACCCACTAAGGCAATCATTTCAGGAAAAAACTGTTGCAATAATTGAGTTGATTTCAATAAGATAAAACCGCGTGATGGTTTGTCAGCAAGAATGATTTTATTTAATTCTTCGTTTATTCGCTCTTGAGAAATAATATTCAATCGTTCGGATTGGCGCAGAATAGATTCTAAGCTTTTCGTTTCAATTTTAAAATTCAGTTGAGTTGCAAACCGAATGGCTCTCAGCATACGCAAAGGATCATCGCTATAGGTAATATCTGGTTCAAGTGGAGTACGAATAATTCCAAGTTCAATATCCTTTAAACCATTAAATGGGTCAATTAAATCTCCGAATGTTTTAACATTGAGACTTAGCGCCAAAGCATTTATGGTGAAATCTCGTCTATTTTGATCATCTTGCAATGTTCCATCTTCCACAATCGGTTTTCTGGAATCAGATCGATAGGATTCTTTTCTAGCCCCAACAAATTCTACGTCGAGGTCTTTGTAAGCAAAATGTGCTGTCCCAAAGTTTTTGAACAAACTAACTTTTTTTACCCGTAATTTTTCTGCAGATAATTGAGCTAATTCTAGTCCATTACCAAGCACAACGATATCAATATCTTTTGACGGCCTTCCAATTATTAAATCGCGTACAAAACCCCCAATAACAAAAGCAGAAATTCCTTTTTCACTTGCAATTTGAGAAACTACTTTAAAAACAGGGTGGGTGAGGGTGGAACTGAAATTCGTTGACATGTATCTGTAGCTGCGTTTAATATATACCGTTTATTCTTCTTCCAAACCATTCCAAAGCTAGGAAAAAGAGCAGTAAGAAAAACAACCATTTATAATCAATAAGATCTTCATAGGTTGTTTCTTTGTAAGAAACGGAAGCGATGTCCTCTCTCTTTCCAATGGCATCAATGAGTTTTGAGTAATTGGCAAGTTGTTCAAATTTACCCTTTGATTTGTCAGCCATTTCCACCAGTAAATTATGATTGGCGTAGGTGTCTAATCCTTCTAATGTGGTGTTTTCTACAAAAAATGCACCTGCTTTACTGTAGGTTTTTCCTGCATGTGATGTTGTTGCGACCCATTCATATTTTCCAGGGCTTAATTTTCCAAGAGACAATTTATATCCTTCGCCGTACGTAGCAAATTCCATTTTTGAAACTTTCCCTTTTGCATCTTTTAAAACAAATTGAATTTTCGGGGTGGTAATTGGTGCCATTGATTCATTGTAAAAAGAAGCATTAACAATAACTTCCTCGTTTTTTGTGAAGCGATTGGGTAATGTGACTCTTAAGGCTGAAGTGTTTTCTTTAACGGAAAGGTAATTGGATGTTTTTTGAATGAATTCTCTGTAACCCGCTATATCCTTTGTTCGAACGAACTCGTTCATTTTCCAGCGCCATAGCCCTTCACCATAAATTACCCCAAATTTCGTATTTCCTTTTTTCGAGAAATAGACCAATGGATCTTTTTTTATTACGTTTCCGACGCGCTGATAAACTAAAATGTCTTTAATATTAGAATTCCCAATGCTACCAAACTTTGATTTTAGCGGAGGAAAATACTCAAATGCTTTGGTCATTGATTCAGATACTTCAAACGGCTGAAATCCTTTGTTGACAGTGCCTTGCGTTTCATCCATCTTATTACCGCCTGGGGTATTTAAACCAATGGAGAGCGATTGAATAACTGAATTGGATGTATTGGGGCCAAGAATAAACAAAGTAGGTTTATTTTGATCGGAAACAAATTTAATTAAGCTGGCATCTGCTGAAATACCGGGTTCATGCCAAATGATAAGGTCCACATTTCGCATGTCTTTGTTCCAATCTTTCCCCAAAAAACTTTTCACTTCAAAATTCTCATTTTCCTCGAGCACATCTTTTAACGCAGCAATATCAGGATGCGGTGCACCGGCAAGAATAATCACTTTACTTTTAGAATCGAGCACTTCAATATAGAAATTACGTGTGTTATTTTCGTAATTGTATTCATTTTCTGCTTTGGAAATTGAAACGGAATAAGTATTAAAACCCAATTGATCTGCTTCCAATTCAAAAGCAACTTGTTTGAATTCGCGCTGGCCTTTTTCGTACGAAATACTTTTTGAAGCTAGTGTTTTCCCTCCTTTTGAAATGCTTACTGAATAGGTTCCTTTTCCTAATTTAATGGCATCAATATCAACTTCTACAGGGAATTTGTTTTTAAGAAAAGCCACTTCATTTACCGAAATATTTTTGATGTTATGATCTCTTTTCGGAACAGAATCTCCCACGCCGAGTGTGAAAATAGGAGTAAGGTTTAATTTAGCGGAGGTATATAATGGATTTGAGCCAGTATTGAAATTACCATCTGAAATGAATAAAACTCCACCAAGATTTCTGTTGTAATAATCCATCATTATTTTCTCGAAACCTTTTTCAAGAGCTGAATTAGTGGATGAAAAGTCTATTTTACGATTAAATTGGGCTTGATTTCCGACTGACATTTCTACCAATTCGAAGCGATCACCAAATTGATATTTTAGTTTTTTCCGAACCTCTTCGATTTGTTTTAAAACGCGATTACTATCTGCATAATTTCGCATGGATGCCGAGTTATCAATTAACGTAACAAAGACAGGTTTTTCTTTTTTATAGTTAAATGCTTGAAAAATGAGTCCGATAAGTAATACACCAATTATAAAAAGTGATAATGTTCGAGACAAACGAAGTGTCCATTTCCATACAAAATGTAGCTCATTGAACCATTCTGATTTCGAATAGAGATAATAAGCGAGTCCGGCAGAAATTATTGACCAAGGTATTAGCCAAATTAAGGATATATCAGCGGTAAATATCATTTGGATTCGAAGGTACAAAACTAAAAAGGAATCGTACATTAGAAATGGTAATATTTGAATTAAATAAGAAAAAAAATCAATTACACTTGTTAATTTCGAAAAAACCATTAATTTTGTACTCGCTTTTAACGAAAGCACATACGATTTTGAATCCAGATGTTTCTGGAGATTTTCGAAAGGAAGTTAAAAAATTGGTTTGGTAGTTCAGTTGGTTAGAATACCTGCCTGTCACGCAGGGGGTCGCGGGTTCGAGTCCCGTCCAGACCGCATCTGTTAAAAGCGGAAAACCCTGTAAGTCATTGATTTACAGGGTTTTATGTTTTGTGATTTTTACCCGTGAACGGAAGCGTGGACGGATTTACGAGGTCACGACTCTCAAAAACCATAAAAACGATTCTTAATAACTTTTGGTTGGGGTTCTGTCAGGACCGCAAAAATATAGGTCAAAATTTTAGTCTAAAAAGTCAAATCCGTAACTATTCAGGTTTGACTTAGTTATCTTATATTTGATTAAAAATAAATTTGAATTTAAGATTGAAGCAAATATGGAGCCTCTCTAAAAAACAAAAAAAATGAACCATCAACAACTGGAAAAAATCTTCGGTCCACCGATAATGAACCAAGCATTTAAACCAATAATGGCTCAACGGCCTCAAATCAATATTGTTCAGGTCTTAATAGCCCTTGGTATTGGCTATTTTTTTCTGAAAGGGGTCAAGTATTTTATACTTGAAAATCAAATAATCCAACTAAATTTAGAAGAAGCAAACCAATGAATTCAATATTATATGCTTTAGCATATATTTCAGTGTTATATGTTGTTTTTATATGCTTTTAGATATAATAAAATCTTGTGATTGGATTAGAATCAAGTTTTTTGATCTGTAAACTTGACATTTAAATCTTCAAAAAAAACCGAAACCAGATTTCTCCAATTTCGGTTTTAATACAACTAACTTTTTTTATTGCAAGACAATCTTTCTAATTGTCACGGTATTGTTTTGAGGGTCTATTAGATGTACGTAATATAATCCATTACCTGTCCAGGAACTCAAATCAACGTAAAATTGAGGTTGATTGATGATAGATTGAAATACTTGTTGTCCTGTGTTATTTTCAATTTTAATGGAATACCCAGACATTGAAATATAATTTCCGTTGTCAATTGTGATATGGTCACTTGCTGGATTTGGATAAACTAAAATTGTATTTTGATTATTTGGTGCGGGTAAACCAAGTGTTGCGTTGATAATTAATGTATCCGTTACCGTAGTATAATTCGTCACAGTGACTGTGTCGTATATTGTTGTGGTGATTGTGTCTTGGACAGTTACCGTATCATAATGAATGCAATTGCCATCATAAGGATAGTCTAATTGTGAATTAGCTACAATTGGAACATTGAAGCAGTTTTCGTAATACCAACCGTGAATAATCACATCACCTCCACTTGTAAGAGAATAATCAATATACCCGTATTTGTAACCTAATGTTCCGTTGGCAGGATTGGTTAATAGTAATCTAAATCCTTGTTTGTGAGATCCGTAACCTAAGGATAAGCAATAAGGAGTTGGGAATTCTCCTTTGTGTATCATTGAGGAATTATTCCAAAAGTCTGTTGAATTTAAAGTATCATTAGTACAGTCGATTCCTAAAACTGAGGTTAGACTTGATGCGTTGATTTTATTTTGTCCGAAATTGTTTGTTTTCCCTTGAAAATATATATACCAAAAGGGTGATCCGATAGCCGAACCATTACAGGTTGTATTCCCACCAACAATATTCCAATAAATCTGAACGTCCAACTGTCCGTCATTATTTAAATCGATACTTTGGCTAGTATTATATGAGCTGTTATTGTAGGGGGCAAGGGGATAAACCCCATCAAAATTATCCACATAAGTTATTTGTCCATATAGCGTGTTTGCAAGAAACATGAACGGTAAAATCATTTTTTTCATATCGTTTAATTTTCCCAAATATCTCCCTATCGAGTGACAAAGCAAGTCAATGAAAAAAAAAATGTAAAATCTTTCTGACAACTGAGGTCAATCGGTTGCGTAGCTGTATTTTTTAATCTACTTTGTGCCACAAAATTGATTATATGCTAAATCAACATAAGATTTTACGGGTATTACAACTGATTTCATACTTGGAACAAGGACCATCAAAAACCATTTTACATTTGGCTGAATTACTGGATACTACCGAACGAACGGTGTATCGGTATTTTGATTTAATCCGTGAATGTGGGTTTGACTTGCAACGAGATGAACTGAACCGATATTTCATTGTGGATGAACGAACCAATGGTGTTCGTTTTACGCAAGAAGAAGCCAAACTATTGAAAGAATTGGTTTTGAAACATTCAAAACAAAACAAACTCAAAGATTCTGTATTGACTAAAATCTATCTGGGATCAGAAATTCAAATGGTTGCCAGTCATTTGGTGAATGCCAAAAACAGTAAGGTGATTGAACGATTGGCTTTATCCATAGCTAATCAAGAACAGGTGTATTTGAAAAAATACCAATCTATAAATTCTGGAACCATCTCTGATAGGCTCATTGAACCATTTGGATTTACGGACGACTATACCACTGTGATGGCGTATGAGATTGATTCAATGAAAAACAAAACCTTCAACATTGATAGAATTGCTTACGTTGACTTTGCCGGCAAACCATTTAGAAACAGCGAGAAGTTTCAAAACCAAGTACCGGATGTATTCGGTTTTAGTTATTCGGGAAAAACACATTCCATTGATTTGGAGTTAGGATTAAAGGAGGTTTTGTTACTCAAAGACCAATACCCTGAAACATCTCCATTTATCCACTACAACCACAGAAAAAACACCTACCAACTGAAGGTTCAAGTAAACGATTTGAAACCTATAGATCGGTTTATGAGGGGTGTTGATGAAGGAAAATTGTAAAATAAATGGTTATTTTTGAAAAGCTATGAAAAACGAAATTATTTTATATCAACCTAATGAGCTTGCTGACCACATAGAAGTGAGGGTTGACAACGCAAAAGACACCATTTGGCTTACCCAAAAACAAATGGGAATATTGTTTGAAAAAGACTCTGATACCGTTGGTTTGCATCTTAAAAACATTTTTGAAGAACAAGAATTAGATGAAAATTCAACTTCCGAGCTTTTCTCGGTAGTTCAAAAAGAAGGTAGTAGAAACGTGAAACGAAATTTGAAGTTTTACAACCTGGATGCGATATTATCGGTTGGTTACCGTGTCAATTCAAAAAGGGGAACTCAATTTCGTCAATGGGCAAATCGGGTATTAAAAGACTACCTACTGAAAGGATACGCAGTAAATAATCGTATAAACAGACTGGAAGACAATCTGGAAAGCCTGAAAAATAAAGTGGACCAAATTGACCTACAAATCAATACCCAACTCATCCCCACACAAGGAGTTTTCTTTGATGGGCAGGTCTTTGATGCGTATGAACTCACTTCACGTATTATTCGTTCTGCGAAAAAAAGTATCGTGTTGATCGATAATTACATTGACGAAAATACTTTCACGCATCTTTCCAAAAAACAAAAGGGCGTTACCGTATCCATTTTATCAAAATCTGCAGGAAAACAACTGCAACTGGATTTGAAAAAAGCCAACGAGCAATACGGAGGTTTTGATTTAAAACCATTCAATAAAAGTCACGACCGCTTTCTCATACTTGACCACAACGAAGTGTATCATCTAGGCGCTTCACTCAAAGACCTGGGGAAGAAGTGGTTTGCATTTTCAAAATTGGATAAACTTTTCGTGGATAGTATTTTGAAACTGTCAATGGAATAAATAATAAGAACACATTCTCAATCACTAACTTCACAATATTAAAATTAAAAAATGTCATTAGATAAAATTTTAGAAAAATACCGATTAAACTCCACGTCTGAAAAGGATAAGGGAGATAAATTTGAAAGACTAATACAAGCCTTCTTTAAGTCTGACTCACTTTATCGTGATGATTTTGTTTCGGTTGATTTATGGAAAGACTTTAAATATAAACAACAGTTTGGCGACATTGATTTGGGTATTGATCTTGTCGGTTATACTAAAGATGGAAAGTACTGGGCGATTCAATGTAAATTTTATGCGGACGATGCCAAATTATCGAGTCATAATGTACAAGGGTTACTCTCTGAAGGAGGTAAACAATTTAAAGACGAATCAGGAAATCTTGTGCAATTTTCTGTCAATTGTTTAGTATCCACAGCGTATATGGGTATTAACGCTCAGAAAAAGACTTGGAACCGTACGATAGAATTTATTGATATTCACAGAGGGAAATTAGAAAAGTCTGATGTTGATTGGGAGGTTTTGGATCAAGGGATCTACGGTAAAGATGCTCAATTACCTAAAAAGAATCCTCGTCCTCACCAAACCGAGGCTTTAACAAATACCAATATTCACTTCCAATCAAATAATCGTGGTAAATTAATTATGGCTTGCGGAACTGGAAAAACCTTTACTGCACTTCGTATTGCTGAAAACCAAACAAATAATAAAGGAACTGTTTTGTTTTTAGTTCCTTCCATTGCTCTACTCGGACAAACATTAAGAGAATGGAAATCAGACACAGAAACGAACATCCACGCAATTTGTATTTGTTCCGACCCCGAAATATCCAAGAAAATTGGTAGAAATGAGGAAATGGATACAGACCGGATTGATGAATTGGCTTATCCTGCCTCTACCGATGTGGAACAAGTATTACAACAATTTGAAAACATTAAAAATCGTTCAGAAGAAGGAATGACCGTTGTGTTTTCAACCTACCAATCTATTGATGTGATTTCAAAATCTCAGAAAAAACTGATGGAAAATGGATTTCCTGAATTTGATTTAATCATTTGTGATGAAGCACACAGAACTACTGGTGTTAAAATTGCTGGAAAAGACGAATCATCCTTTACCAAAGTACATAATAACGATTTCCTGAAGTCCAAGAAACGTCTTTATATGACCGCAACTCCTCGTTTATATAACGACGATTCTAAAAGTAAAGCAGCACAAGCAGATGCTATTTTATGTTCAATGGATGATGAAAGTTTGTATGGACAAGAAATGTATAGAATTGGTTTTGGACAAGCAGTTGAACAAAATCTATTGACGGATTACAAAGTTTTAATTCTAACGCTTAGTGATTCAGATATTCCACCTTCCATTCAAAAATTAATTGCTGATGGGGATAGTGAAATAAATACGGATGATGCCGCAAAGTTAATTGGCTGTATCAACGCACTTTCCAAAGAAGTTTTAGGAGATGATGGATTGTTAACCGAAACAGATCCTGGTCCAATGAAAAGAGCAGTTGCGTTCTGTAGTAACATTAAATCATCCAAAAAAATAACTGAAATATTTAATGCCGTTTCCAAAGATTATATTGAATCACTTCCCGAAGACAAAAGAGGAAATATGGTTTCATTATCTTCTGATCATATTGACGGAACAATGTCTGCACCCGATAAGGACAGATTGTTGGGGTGGTTGAAAAAAGATAAGAAAGAAAAAGAATGTAGTATTCTGACCAATGTTCGGGTATTAAGTGAAGGGGTTGATGTTCCCTCTTTGGATGCTGTTTTATTCTTATCGGCACGTAACAGTCAGGTGGATGTGGTACAATCCGTTGGTAGGGTGATGCGAAAATCTCCTGGAAAAAAATATGGATATATTATTATTCCTGTTGTGGTTCCTTCTAATGTGGATGCCGATAAAGCAATGGATGATAACGATCGATTTAAAGTAGTTTGGTCTGTTTTAAACGCTTTGCGTGCACACGATGACCAATTCAATGCGATTGTCAATAAAATTGATCTAAACAAGAAAAAGTCGGGTAAAATCATTGTGGGTAGATCTCCCGTTCAATTTGGAATGGACGGAAAACCGATTTCAACAAAGGGCGATGATGAGTATGCTTCCTTAAGTCAACAAATGACACTCCAGTTTGAAGAATTACAATCTGTTGTGTTTGCGCGGATGGTTCAAAAAGTCGGAGAACGACGCTATTGGGAACAATGGGCAAAAGATGTGGCACAAATTGCCGAAATGCAAATGGATCGTATCAGAAGGCTCATTAAGGACGAAGGAAAATATCAAAATACCTTTGAGCAATTTGTTTTTGGTTTGCGTCAAAACATTAATCCAAGTATCTCGGAGACAGAAGCCATCGACTTACTGTCACAACACATGATTACCAAACCTGTTTTTGATGCCTTGTTTGAAGGATATTCCTTTGTGAAAAATAATCCGATTTCCAAATCCATGCAAACGATGTTGGATTTGATGGAAGATCAGGCATTGGAGAAAGATACAGAAACCTTAACCAAATTTTACGAATCGGTGAAAATGAGGGCTTCGGGTATTGATAATGCGGAGGGGAAACAACGCATTATTATTGAATTGTATGATAAATTCTTCAAGACTGCCTTTCCTAAAATGGTAGAAAGATTGGGGATTGTTTATACCCCAGTTGAGTGTGTAGATTTCATCTTGTACTCTGTCAATGATGTTCTGAAAAAAGAGTTTGGAAAAGGGTTAACTGATGAAAACATCCATCTATTAGATCCGTTCGCGGGGACCGGAACTTTCATTACACGACTTATTCAAAGTGGTTTGATTGATTTAAAAGACCTTGAACGAAAATACAAACACGAAATTCACGCCAATGAAATTGTGTTATTGGCATATTACATTGCTACGATTAATATTGAAAATGCCTACCACGATGCCACCCCTGAAGAAGATGGCATTGGAACGGCAACGTATACCCAATTTGATGGAATTGTATTGACCGATACTTTTCAATTAGGTGAAACTGAGAATAGTGAAAAGTTATTCTCCGAGATGTTTCCTCAAAATTCCAAAAGGGTTGAAAAACAACGAAATGCTCCGTTGCGAGTAATCTTCGGAAATCCACCGTATTCCATTGGACAAAAATCAGCCAATGACAATGCCCAAAATCAGTCCTATCCTAAATTGGATAGTAGAATTGCGGAAACGTATGCAAAACAATCATCAGCAGGACTGAATAAATCATTGTATGACGCTTACATAAAGGCTTTCCGTTGGAGTTCAGATAAATTGGA
>Ga0247832_1003614_pt1 | contig 20855 bp, 18 predicted proteins | sample LaCruzMarch2015__10_FD_192407 | JGI IMG/M metagenome (GOLD analysis project Ga0247832, IMG submission 192407) | Freshwater microbial communities from meromictic Lake La Cruz, Castile-La Mancha, Spain - LaCruzMarch2015_4m | ecosystem: Environmental > Aquatic > Freshwater > Lake | place: Spain... | reverse complement strand
GCAGGTAGAGCGCCCGATTTGTAATCGGACGGTCGCGGGTTCGATTCCTGCAACCGGCACCATTTTCCCTAAACAATTGGATCTGACAAGCCTAATCTGATTGGTGTGTCGTTACAGCTCACGCGCGAGTGCCGCGACCCTCACTGGGAAGTGATCACAATTGGCTGTCAGTTGAGGGGGCTGCCTCTGTTCGGATTGGACTCAACGATTTACCTCTGCGCCAAGGGGCGGTCCAAGCGCGCGCGGCCCAACCCATTCAATCTGTGGAGCAGAAACTATGACGACCCGGACCAGCCTGGCCCTTATCCCATTGATGGCAGTTGTTGCTTGCGGTCCGGCGGCGCAAACCGGTGAATCCAAAACTGCGACTGAAGCCGCCAGCGCGGAAACAACGCGGTCCGCGCCCACGGTGCCTGCGGCACCGGCTCCTGCAGCCCTTGGCCCATCGCCTGAAGACGCCAAAATTCTGGCGAGCCTACCCGCCCCTTATCATGAAGGCGATCTTGCCAATGGCCGTAGGCAGTTTGCCAAGTGTCGGTCGTGCCATGTGATGGAAAAAGGCGGTGACAACCGTGTCGGCCCTGCCCTTTACGGCGTTTTTGGACGCACAGCTGGCACGGCTGCTGGCTTTGCTTACTCACCCGCTTTGAAGGGCGCTGGATTTGTGTGGGACGGCAGCAAACTTGACCAATGGTTGGCTGATCCAAAGGGATTCCTGCCTGGCAACCGTATGACCTTTGTTGGCCTAAAGCAGGAAAAAGACCGCCGCGACGTAATCGCTTACATCAAGGTTGAAAGCGCCAAATAAACTTAGCTAAAGACGTTTCGTGCCACTTACCGCACCCGCTTCGACGACTTAAAGCCTGATCCCAGCGTCTTGTCGCGGAACACTTTGGCGTTTTGCACTAAGCCTAGGCCAAACATGAGCGACAGCATCACACTGCCGCCATAGCTGAGGAACGGCAAAGGTTCGCCTACCACGGGCATCAGGCCCATGATCATACCGGCATTGATGCCCACATAAATGAACAACAGCATCGTGACGCCTGCGGCCAGAAACTTCCCAAAAACATGGCGACAGCCAATTGAAATATAACTGCCAAAGGCCATAGCCGCGAGATAAAGTGAAAGCACAAACAAGCCGCCCACCATGCCGAACTCTTCCAACAACATGGCAAACACAAAGTCGGTGTGACGCTCGGGCAAGAAGTCGAGCTGGCTTTGTGTGCCTTGCATATAGCCCACGCCGAATAGGCCACCTGAGCCGATGGCAATCTTAGACTGGGTGATATGATAACCGGTGCCGAGCGGGTCGCGAGACGGATCGATGAAGGTCAGAATGCGATTCCTCTGAAACTCTGCCATGAAGAAAAAGAATGCCGCTAAGGCAAAAGTGGCGACCGACGTGGCCGCAGCGATCACATACCACCACGAGAGGCCAGCTAAAATCACCATTGTGGCCCCAACCCCTGCCACCATGATCGCGGTGCCTAAATCGGGCTGCAGCGTAATCAGCGCCGCAGGTGCTGCCAGCATCACGAGCGGAGTCAGATGCGCTCGGATCGTCCACATCCGGTCGGACTCCGCATCTTGATAATAGCGGGCGAGCGCCAAAATCAGGGCGATTTTCATGAATTCTGACGGTTGCAGGCGGATCGGCCCCACTTCCAGCCAACGCTGCGCACCGAGGGCGACTTTCCCGAATAATTCCACCGCAATCAATAAGATAAACACGCCAAAATAGGCAGGATAGGCCAAATGATACCAAATACGGACATCGACAGTGGCCACGACCAGCATAAAGCAAGTGACGATGCAAAATCGGATGATGTGATTCCCGGCCCAAGGCTCCCAGCTGGCCCCGGCTGCACCAAACAAAAGAATGGTCCCGACCACGCTAATCATGGCCATCACAAAGACGAGGCCCCATTCGATCCGGCGCAGCTTGCCAAAGAAGCTGTCACGACCGCTTTCCATATCTGGTAAAAAGGTCATGCTTTGCCGTCCCCAGATGGGGTGTCAGGTGATGCTGGGGCTAAATCTGCGGTCTTGGTCTTGGTGGTAAAAGCAGGACGGGCAGATGGGTCCTTCAACAACGTCGCTTTCATGATTTCCCGCGCGCGCGGTGCTGCCGCTGCCCCGCCGCCGCCGCCATGATCCACCACCAGCGCGCAGCAATATTTAGGGTCCTCGGCTGGGGCATAACAGACAAACAATGCGTGATCCCGCTGCCGCCAAGGTAGCGAGGCATTGGAACGAACGCCTGAGCGCCGCTCTGCCATTGTAATCCGTCGGACCTGCGCCGTGCCAGTTTTACCCGCCATGCGCACACCTTCAATGCCTAGATCGCCCCGGCCGGTACCGCCAGCTTCATTAGACACCGCAATCATGCCTTCATGGACAAGACGCATGTTCTTGAAGTTAAACGGCAAAGACTCAAACGGCGTAATGGGCACAGCGCCTGGCCCCTCGCGGATTAAGCGCGGTACAACCGCTTTACCCTGCGAGGCAATGCGCGCCGTCATAACGGCCATTTGCAAGGGGGTTGCAGCAATTAAGCCCTGACCAATTGCCACGTTGAGCGAGTCATAAACCGCCCAAGGCTGGCCGCGATTTTTCATCTTCCACGCATTATCGGGAACATGCGATGAGGATATCCCAGGGATCCCTAGGTCAAAGCGCTGACCAAAGCCAAAGCCACGCGCCACCTCGGCCATTTTGTCGCCGCCAATCCGCTTGCCCATCTCATAGAAATAGACGTCGCAGGAAACTTTTATTGCGGTATTCAAATTGACGCTGCCATGGCCTCCCCGAGAATGACAATGGAAGCGATGATTGCCCAACATATAAAAACCCGGGCAATTAATGGTCTCTTCGGGGTCTGTAATGCCAGCCTCAAGTGCCGCTACGGCTGTTACCATCTTATAGGTGGAGCCCGGCGGATAAATGCCGCGCACCGCTTTGTGATACAGCGGGCGCATCTCCGCTGTGTTGTACTCATTGAAGTCGGTACGACTAATGCCATCAACAAACTTATTGGGGTCAAAACTCGGGGCTGAAACCAAAGCTAAAAGCTCGCCCGTACGGATATCCATAACCACTGCCGAACCCGCCTCGGCAGGGCGCTTGTCCTTGGCTTGGAACTGGTCATAGGCGACTTGTTGAATTTCTGCGTCAATGGTGAGAACTATTGGTGCCCCACTTTTGGGATTGAGGCGCGGATCGACTACTTCGCGGATTACGCGGCCATGGGCATTGACCTCTAGCTTGGTTACGCCATGCGTGCCCTTGAGGCCATTTTCTTGTGCCTTTTCAATACCCTCTTTACCGACCCTGATACCAGGATGGCGGGCTTGCGGGTCCGTTGCTAAATCCTTGTCATTGGCTTTCGCGACATAGCCTAAAACATGGGCCATACTCTGTGCCAGTGGGTAATTGCGCGCCTCCCCCATCTCGCAACGCACCCCCGGAAACGAGGCCGCATAAACGCTGACGCGCGAATAATCCTCCCAAGATAGATTTTCAGCCACCATGGAGGGCATGAAGCGGGGTGAGATTTTTGCTTCGCTTAGGGATTCGTTCGCCTTCTCTGGCGACATGCGCAGAATGGAGGCCAAAGCTCCAATCGTCTTGGGCAGATCGTCGACATCTTCGCGCATAATGGACACACGGAAGTCACGCCGGTTTACCGCCAGCGGAACGCCAAAGCGATCATAGACAGGCCCGCGTGAAGCCGGATTGACCAAGAGGTTAAATTGGTTTTCGGCAGCCTCAAGCCGGAATTCATCATTATCAAAAATCTGAAGCTGCGCCATGCGCAAGCCAAGCACAGCAAAATAGAGCCCCCCAAGGGAGGACAATACCAAGGCCCGTCGGCTAAACAGATCTGACCCACCACTTTGGCTCATGCTTCATCCTTAGACAGATCAAACCAAGGTGCCACCCAAGAATAGGTCAGGACCGCGCTTACAATTGGGACCAAGATTGACAGCACGTTAAACCCTTTCCCACTTGAAATCGACAGGATGAAGGCGGCAACCAAGAAAAAAAGTCCGGTGATGGCTGCCGCGCCCATCGGGGTGGAGGACATCGCCACACTGAAACGGGAGGTAAGTATGGTCAGCGCGTGGGCGATCAAGGCAACAACAGCCCAAGCGCCTAATGGCCCGCCAGTCAAGAGATCAACCCAAAGACCTAGACCGAACAACATCAACCCAATAACCGCATTAGGACCCTGATTGGCCCAGCCGGAAGCCGCCCAAATTAGGCTGGCGGGCCAGATACTGCCGAACGGTCCAAGATTGATCGAGACAAGATTGAGCAAGCTTGTCCCGGCCACGATGGCCAGACCAGAAAAAAGACGTGACCTGGTCGAGGGGCGCCCAGGTAGAAGCGTGCTCACTGCTTGGGTGCCCCGCTTGGTGGGTTAGAGGCAGCTGGCGGAGCTGCGGCGGCCGCTTGAGGGGCCGACTCTCCGGGGCTGGAAGTCGCTCGCCCGGCAACTGGGACGGAGCGGCTTTCAGCCGCAAGACGCGCTGCTTCTGCCTGTCGGGCCTGTTCGCGCGCTGCGTCGCGCTCTTTCGCAAGCCGGGCAGCGGTCGCCCGTGCGGCTTCGATCTCACTGCCACGCAAGGCCTGCGCAGCCCGAATGGCTTCTGGTGTCGCTGCGGTTGGCACACCTGCGGCATCTGCCGCTAAGGGCAAAACGCCGCCTTGGACTGGCGAGGTCATTGCCCCTTCGGTAGGAGGTGGCGCAAGTGAAGGGGCCGTCACCGGCTCTAAGGGCGGTGGGAAGTTGGACGGCGGCACGAGCCTTACAAAATCAATTGGCGAGGCGGTGGAAGCCAAACGAATGCGCCATTGCCTGTCTGGCGCCAAGCCAGCTTGCCCAACGGCGATGCCACGCGGAAAGATACCATCATCGCCCGAAGTCATGACCCGCTCGCCATCGCGCATCAAAGTCGGTGTATTCAAGTGGGCAAGCCTTGGTGCTGCGGTCTTATCGCCGATCGCAATGGCACGGGCCCGGGTTGTCTCGCCCATGACTGGAACCCGGCTGTCCCCATCGGCCAAAAACAAAACACGCGAAGTATCGCTGCCAACAGCAATCACACGACCAACCAGACCATTCTGGTTCATCACAATCCAGTTCACCTTAATGCCTGCTTTCGCCCCTAAGTTGACGATGCCAGACTTCGCAAAAGGCCCGCTACTTTCGCTGATCAGGCGCCCGGTAAGGCCTTGGGGCAATTGCTCAGCTTTGACGCCATGTAACTTTTCATAGGCGTCAAGACGTTCAGCCATGGCTTTGGCTTGGTCGCGCCATTGCAAGAGCGCCCGATTTTCTTCCTTCAGTTTCTGATTAAGGCTCGCACCGCCAAAGAAGGCCCCCGCAGACGAAACCATGCCTTCGCCCCAACGCACCGGCGTCATCAACACGCCGCCAATCGCGCCAGAAACATCAGAAGCAATTCCGGCTACAGACCCGCTACGCTGATCTGTTACCAAAATGGTGACCGCGGCCGTGATCAGCGCCGACAGCACCGCGACTCCAATGAGTGGCCCTGCCCCCCCTGTCCGCCGATTGCCTCTGCGCGCCATATCCCTGCTCCTTTAACGCATAACCCTTACCGAATGGGGGCTTTATCCAGTCTAGACCTTGGACAAAACACCTTTCCATTGCTCGAAATTATCGACGCACTTGCCTGTACCCAACACCACACACGACAAAGCATCATCGGCCACGGAGACTGGCAGGCCCGTGCGCTCACGCAGAACCACGTCCAAGTTCCGGAGAAGCGCGCCGCCGCCGGTCAACATAATGCCTTTTTCGACGATATCGGCGGCAAGTTCAGGTGGCGTGGTTTCCAACGCAACCCGGACCGCTTCGATAATCTCATCGACCGGATCTGACAAAGCTTCCGCAATCAATTGCTCGGAGACTTGAATTTCCCGAGGGACACCATTGAGCAAATCGCGGCCTTTGACCGACATAGACAAGCCATAGCCGTCAGCGGGAGGCATTGCGGTACCAATTTCCTTCTTAATCCGCTCTGCCGTGGTCTCACCAATCAGCATGTTTTCGGTGCGGCGCAGGAAATTGATGATGCTCTCATCCATCTTATCGCCGCCAACGCGGGCAGAGCGCGCATAGACAATACCTTCGAGCGACAGAACAGCCACTTCGGTCGTACCACCACCAATATCGACCACCATCGAGCCTGAAGGTTGATCAATGGCCAGGCCCGCACCAATTGCTGCCGCCATAGGCTCTTCGATCAAATAGGCGTCTGAAGCGCCGGCATTCAAGGCAGCGTCTTGAATGGCGCGGCGTTCAACTGGGGTAGCCCCCGATGGCACGCAGATAATGATCCTAGGCCTGCCCCGCAAGAAGCCCTTATCAGAATTCACCCGACGGATGAAGTGTTTGATCATTTCTTCAGCGACTTCAAAGTCTGCGATCACGCCATCACGCATGGGCCGAACGGCCTGAATTTCACCCGGTGTGCGCCCCAACATCAACTTAGCTTGATGGCCGACCGCTTGGACTTCCTTGCGACCACCACGCTGGCGATAAGCCACCACGGATGGTTCATTGAGGACTACGCCTTGACCTTTCACATAGACAAGGGTGTTGGCTGTACCAAGGTCGATTGCCATGTCGCTGGAAAACCAGTTGAAGAGGCGTCCGAACATTTTTCTCTCGCGATTCTAGGTCTGTTCTATGCGATGATTCGCAAATATTGAATCTGGGTCGTGCCGCTTCATGACGGCCAAATCAAGGCCGTAAAGCCCCGAAGTCCTGCGATTTTTGTCAATTCCTGCCAGTTCTCAGCAGTTGCACCCTGCGCGATTGGGAAAGCCTTTGTGAACCCAACGCCAGTCCCCAATTCGAGCCATTGGACGAAGCCAAGTTTGGCCGCCAACTGTTCGCCTGAGAAGCGAATTCCTAGAGGGCTTGTCAGCCTATCGCGTGCATGGACACCCCTGGCGGGAAAGGCGTATCGGCGGGCACAAAGAAGTCCGGCATCAGATCTTTGCTGGGGTCAACCCGGTAATGATCAAAGGAAGTAACCCCTGCCTCTGCCAAAACTACGTCATCGATAAAGAAATTGCCGGTGCAGGTTTTGGCATCGCGGGTCAGGATCACATGCGCAGCATCAGCCATAATGTCGACGGTGCGGCAGTGGCGCAGCCCCTCATCCCCAGCCAAGGCAAACTGGATCGCGGCGGTTGCAATACCCGTGCGCGGCCAGAGACAATTAAAGCCAATGCCGTCGTGCTTGAATTCTTCCGCCATACCGAGCGCGCACATGCTCATGGTGTATTTCGCCATCGAATAGGCGACGTGATTGCCAAACCAATTCGGGCTCATATCCAAAGGCGGTGACAAGTTTAGCACATGGGGATTTGCCGCTTTCTTGAGGAAAGGGATGCAGGCGCGGCTGACCAGATAAGTACCCCGTCCATTGACCTGATGCATCAGGTCATAGCGCTTCATTTCAGTTTGCAGGGTGCCGGTCAATTGGATCGCGCTGGCGTTATTGATGCAAATATCAATGCCGCCAAACCGGGCAACGGCCTGCTCCACCGCAGCTTGGACGGATGCTTCTTCCCTCACATCGACCATCAAGGGCAAGGCTTGACCGCCAGCAGCTTCAATTTCGGCGGCGGCAGAATGAATTGTACCCGGCAAATGCTTATGTGGCTCAGACGTTTTGGCTGCGATGACGACATTAGCCCCATCGCGGGCAGCCCTGAGGCCAATAGCAAGGCCAATCCCGCGCGACGCCCCGGTTATAAAAAGGGTCTTATCCTTTAGACTGCTCATACTGCCACTCCCATAACTTTAATCTGCCATCAGACTTAGCGTCTTGTTGGGGCAGAGCAAGAAGAAAGGCGCAATTAGGCCGAGCCGGACTATTTTGCCCGACTATTTGCCAGACTATTTGCCAGACTATTTGCCAGACTATTTGCCAGACTATTTGATTGCGTCGCGCACGCAGCCAGAGGATTCTTGGAAGCTGTGGCGTGACAAGCAAAATAAATGCTCATAGGGATAGCGACTAGCCGCCAAGCATTGGCGCACATTCAATTGCATCCGGGTCATACACATCTTGCCGCCAGTGCGAGAGATAAGCTTTGTCGAGGCTACGTCGTCACCCAGCACATGATAGGCTGCTGCAACCAAAAACCTTTTGTCCAAAGGCACTTCTGCACGCGTGTTGCGCATATCTGACGCGGCAAGCGGGCTAAGCTCGACGGCACTGGTTGAAGCTGTACGATGGGCTGCCGGGATGAGTTGAGCGTCCACTTCGCGTTGCGCCCAAGCTTCTTTTTGCACACTATAAGCCGCCTCGCCCAGTAAGGCGCTGGCCTTATCCATTTTGGACAAGCTATCTGCCATGACGCCGCTGGCAATGGTTGCAGCCTCTTGCGAGGAAGCGACGAGTCCTAAGAAGGCCTCAGGGTCCGTTTTAAGGCGCTCGATCACCGCATCGCGTCCCAACAGATTGACAGCTGTCTGCAAACTTGAAGCAAATGGCGCGTGGGCAGACGCCGACAGGACCGCATAGGAAGCCGCACCCTCGGAAATGCCAGCTGATGACAGGCGCGCAGTCGACAAAAGCGCGCCTTGAACGGCCTCTGGCGTCAGGGTCCGCAACGTCGTTAGCCGATCTGCCTCCCCCACCAGCGCATTGAAGCGTGCAGCCGTAGCGGCCATATCAAAAGCGGGTAGTTCAGCAGGAGGCGGTGGTGCCGCAATGGCTTCAATGGGTAACGTTGTTTGCGGCAGTTCAGAAGCCGCCGGCGCAGGCGCAGTGGCTGGCGGTTCAGTGACTGCAGGGGCAGCCACCTGGGTTGCACCAGCATCTTGGGAGGCAATTCCAGAAGCTTGCACGGATAAAACGGGCACAAAGACACAGATGGCCAGCGCCGAAATACCAATAATCCGGTTCACTTTGCTCTCCTCAATTTCTACCAATAGCTAAATCTACCATTTCTACCAATAGCTAAATCTACCATACAAAAGTTCACCCAAATCAAATCTGAAACCTCAATTTGAACCTTGTTTCGCAACCGTAATTCCGCATCCCATTAACCTCGTTGGGCGTCAAGGCAAAGATTGAAAAAAATCGATGAATACGCGTGGCGCGACCTTAGGCTGGTCGGAAGTCATGCTGAATGTGTGGAACTCAGGGTGAAAGGTTTCTCGATTCAAACTTTTTGGCGAGTTTTGGCTGAAATGAGAATGGTAGGTTCGGGCCTATTGCAGTCGGTAAGCCGACGCTCTAAAGCTGTCCAAAGCGAACGTGGGCGTCACCATTGACGATGTAGATGGCATATTCTGAACCGAATGCTCCCTATGACGCGAAGCCTGTTGCTGTCTGAGCACCCGGCACTGCATGTAAATCCATCTTGCTCCAATCTAGACTTTTAAAAAAGTCTTTGATTCCAATAAACCTTTACCCAATCTCAGAAATTTTGTGCGCGACATTTAAAGGTTATTAAATCCTCCCAGGTAACAAGAAGGTAACAACAGAATAACTAATCGTTGCGACCCGGCAAAAACCTCGCTGGAAACGAATGTCGCGCTCAGATAGCCAAGCCCCCAATAGAGCCAAAACTAATGAACCCAATTGTCGCAAGTGCACAACAGGACACAAAGGATCAAGTGTATTGGCGGGTCGGTATGGCCTGCATTGTCGCGCTAATGGTTGCAATTGCGACTAACTGGACCATCGCTTTGACTTGGCTAGCATGCATCAGCTTTGGTGAAGGCTGTGTTAAGTGGTGCGGACCCAAAGTCGCGGCCGGAGAGATAAGGTATGCACCACACTATGTAATCGCGATCTTTTCAGTTGTGATGACCTGGGTAAGCCTGACTTACTTGTTGTGGCAGCACGGCAGCGAGCTGACACGATTGGTTGCGGTCATAGCCTTATTCACAATGGCAACTTATTCTATTTTAAATGGACAACGATCTCTGAATATCTTGGTCGCATCGCTAACGCCGCCTTTGATAATGTTGCTATTCTTGGTGGTCCACTACCTGTGGTCAGGCTTCCCGTGGACAATTGCAAGCATTGCATCGTTTGCGCTTTTAGGTGCGATAGCAATCATCTTGGTGAACGCGCGCGTGCTTTATCGGGCTGGCGAAGACCTAAGGGCAGCCCATCTTGCCTTAAGTGAAGAGCGCGATTCGTTAGAATTGCGCGTTAAGGCACGAACCGAAGAACTGACACATGCGCTAGAGGCGGTGCGAGCAGCCTATGCTGTCAAAACGAGCTTCATCGGTAACATCAGCCACGAATTTCGAACACCTCTTAATTCCATCATTGGGTATGCAGAGATTATCAAAGAAGATGTGGATTTGGGCGAGAAAGTTTCCATTAGCGACGTGAATAACATAAAGCGCGCGGGCAAACATTTGCTGGCGATGATTAACGACATTCTCAACCTCACCAAATTCGAAGCAGGTCGCATCGACCTGCAATTGGACACGGTTGAGTTGGCGGAATTGCTTGACCAAGTCCGCGAAACCGTTGCTCATTTGGTGAAATCAAAGCCAGTCGATCTGAAGCTAGATATGGTGCCGGACCTGCCTGTTTTGCAGACCGATTCAAGATGTTTGCTACAATGTCTGATCAATCTGGCAGCAAACGCGTGTCAATTTACCGATATGGGTCACGTTACGCTCAGTGTGCGTCCCTTTAGTGATGCGACGCAGGACTGGCTTTGGTTTAGCGTGATCGACACTGGATGCGGTATTCCAAACGACCAACTGGAGCGGATCTTCGAACCCTTTACACAAGTTGATTCAAGCCTAACCCGCAACCATGAGGGCTCAGGACTTGGGCTAGCCGTTACAAAGCGCTTTAGTGAATTGCTCGGCGGCCGGGTGGAGATCCGCAGCCGCATCGGTCATGGCACGCAAGCCAATTTGTTTGTCCCAGTTTTCCCAATCACGAAGCCACAAGCCTTGGCGGCTTAGAATGGTTGGATCTGATTGGGTCTAAGGAAATCGCGCGATTAAGAAAGAACAGCGCTATCCTTGAAATGCGCTTTGCGCCGCTGGCTGCATGTCAACCATGGAGGGCACCATGGTCAAGCACTTCCTGATAGCATTTAGGTTGGTTGTTAGCCCAATCACCTAGACCGGCTTAAGGCCGCGTTCCGCTTGCCTTACAACCGCCGCCTCGCCCCAATCGATTAGCCTTGGTCCAAAGCGCACCTATCAGCCCCATCAGGCCTCTAGCTCAGAAACCACTCTGGCGCGCCCGCCCCTCATCTGCACGCCGGGGGTGCCCAAGATAGCGCTGTTTTGCTATGGCCCTGACATGACTGCCAAGATTTGCGCCCTCTATAAGTTTGCCTATTGCCCGGACTTTGAAGTCCTACGCGTGGACCTATTGGCGACGACGAAGCAATTGGGGATTATGGGCACGCTTTTGATTGCCCCTGAAGGCATTAATGGCACGATTGCTGGGCCGCCTGAGGCGATAGATCAATTCGTGACCTATCTGGAGAATGACCCGATCTTTTCTGGCCGTTTCAAGGACGCCGAAATCAAATATGCGCAGGAGGACAAAAATCCGTTCGTGCGCATGAAAGTGCGATTGAAGCGCGAAATCGTCACCCTTCGCGCGCCCAAAGCAGATCCCCGCCAAGTTGTGGGTACCTACATTGCGCCTTCAGACTGGAACGCGTTAATTTCGGACCCTGAGATTGTGCTGGTTGATACGCGCAATGCCTATGAGACCGAGGAAGGCATTTTCAAAGGCGCCATCGACCCCAAAATCCGTACCTTCACCGCGTTCAAAAAATGGGCCGAAGACAATCTCGACCCCGCGCGCGACAAAAAGGTCGCCATGTATTGCACCGGCGGAATCCGTTGTGAGAAGGCTTCCGCCTACCTGCTCGCAGAAGGGTTTGAGAGCGTGTATCACCTCAAAGGCGGGATCTTGGCCTATATGGAGCAAGTGCCCAAGGACGAGAGCCTGTTTGAAGGCGGCTGCTTTGTGTTTGACTCCCGCGGGGTCGTGGGGGCGGACTGAACGTAGCGTGTCACCCGGCAGGGTTAAAGCGGCTTTCGCCACTTAGCCAAGTTGAATGAACGCCTATCGTTCGCAACGTATCGGGCGCGACCTTCAATGGATCGCGTTCAAGCACGACGAGATCAGCGGCCTTACCTACTTCCAAGCTCCCGCACGTTTGATCGAGGTGGCACTGCCAAGCGGCATCGATGGTCACCGCGCGGATCGCCTGCAGTGGCGTGATGCACTCAGCCGGATTCAAAATGCCGCCGCCTTCGTTCATATCTCTCAAGACTGCATTTTCAACGCATCGCAGCGGATCGATTGGCGTGACATTGTAATCGGAGTGCAAGGATATCCGCAGGCCTCCAGCAAGGGCCGAACGGCAAGGGTCCAGTCTGTTGGCGCGATCTGGCCCCAACAAGCGATCCTGGAAAGCCCGACCCCAATAATGCACATGGCCGATCAGGAAGGAGGGCGAGATGCCCAAGGCCTTCATTCGGGCGATCTGATCGTCATGAAGAATGCTACAATGCTCAATCCGATGGCGAAGCTTATGGCCGCCTTCGCCGCCGGTTCCCCGCTCATATGCGTCGAGCACGACGTCAATTGCGGCATCTCCATTGGCGTGAATGCCAATTGGCCAGCCATCAGAATGGAGCGTTCGTACCAGTGCCTCAATCTCTTGCGGCGAATAGTTCAACGCGCCGCGGTTGGTCGAGTTTAAATAGGGCGCTCGCTGATAACCGGTCAGGCCTTGATTGGAACCGTCCGACCAAGCCTTGATGCCGCTAAAGGAAAAATTGGGTGAATGCAGACCGGGCTTCAATCCCATTTCCTTCCATTTTTCATAATGGGTGGAAACAAGAAGCCCAGCATAACGCACAGGTGCTTCATCCTTCAGCGCTGCTTCAATCAGGGCAATGTCGGCTTCGGCAAATAATCCACCAATTCCGCAATCATGCAGCGCCGTGCAGCCTTTCGCCGCTGCATCATCAAGATCTGCGCGCAAGAAACCCACCAATTCGGGGCCAGTTGGCGAGGACATGACACGGATAAAGGGCTGGAATGCCGGCGGTTCTTCTAAACGACCAGTTAAATTGCCATCCGGTCCACGAACAAAACGCCCTTGCGGCGGATCGGGGGTATCTTTCGTCACCCCTGCCAGAGCAAAGGCGCGGGTATTGGCATAGGCATTATGTCCATTGGACTCCAAGATAAAGACCGGCACATCTGGGGAAAGCGTGTCGAGGTCCTGCTGCGTCAATGATGGACCCGGCATAATCGACGGGTCTAGCATTTTTCCTTGAACCCATCCCCCCGGAGATGTCTTGGCAGCGGCATCGCGAACTTTTTGACGCGCGTCATCCATCGTCGCCGTTGTAAAGGGTCCGATGTCCAACCAAGGGCGGAGCCCTGCGAAATTGGAGTGCATGTGCGGATCAACAAAGCCGGGCAGCACGGTATAATCGCCAAAATCGACCACTTGCGTGCGGGGCCCCTTCAGCCCCAAAATTCTATCACGCCGACCCCGCGCTAAAATCAACCCGTCGCGCACGGCGACGGCTTCAACGATGGAATTGCGGGCGTCCATCGTATGGATGCGCTTGGCAAGAAAAATCCTGTCGGCATAGCGTTTCCCTTCCGCCGCAGCAAAAGCCGCGCCGGGCGTTGCAACGGCTGTGGCTACGAACCCGCCGCCCATGCCGCGCAGAAAATCGCGTCGTCCGTGTAAGGTCCGCATGACCGACATGAATTTTTCATCGCACGCATTGCACATAGGAACCCCGTTTCTTGGCTATACATAAAAATCAAAAGCGGCCCGTGAGGTTTTACACCAACTCTGTAAACCTCCAAGTCCTTGAGACTTGAAAGTTATCCACTCAATCGAGGTCCAACGCCTCCCAAAACAACCCGAGATCAGATGTTTGGAGAAATTGGCTATACTGACGGGTCGATTGGACCCTAGCGAGCGTATAAATCGACGCGAGCCGTTCGCCAATTTGTTATATTATCAGCCTGCCGGAAGAACAAATAAACATAGCGGATGTCGAGTCTTTTGCCGCCTCGCAAATAATACTCCCGTGTGCACTGGCCCCTTTTCACCCGTGACTGAACTCGGATGTCTTGCCTTCCGCCGGCCTCAAACTGAACTTGTGCGTCATAGAATGCCACATCGGCCACTCGGACACATAGCTTGATGCGGGAGTAACGGTAGCGTCCATTTGCCTGAATGGTATCGTTATCAGCGCCCTTGCCCGCTTCCGCGAAGCCAAGCCGGACCCAACCTTGGATGACAGACCGCTGATAATAATTGCCAGGGTTCCAGCCATCCCCGTTCCCACCGTTCCAAGCACCACCGGGGTTATAATCAGGGCGAGAGTTGCTGGATCCGGGATTGTAGCCGCTGCCGCCGCTGTTATTGCCAGGGTTATAGCCGCCGCTGCCGCTATTGCCGCCGGGGTTATAGCCACCGCTGCCACTGCCGCTATTGCCGCCGGGGTTATAGCCACCGCTGCCGCTGCCGCTATTGCCGCCGGGGTTGTAGCCACCGCTGCCGCTGCCGCTATTGCCGCCGGGGTTATAGCCACCGCTGCCACTGCCGCTATTGCCGCCGGGGTTATAGCCACCGCCACTGCCGCTTGCCGTTGAGGGTCAAGAAGCTGATGTTCCTGCTGGCGCTCTAGCTGTCGCGGCAGGAGGAGCAGCGGGAGCAGTAGAGGCAGGTTTCTCTGCTGGTGGCCGTGACGTAGATTGTGCGATTGCAGCTCCACTACCTAAAGCCGTCAAACAAAGGACCAATCCGGCCGAAAATGGGCGCGACATCAGACGCCCAACTACATCACGAAGCATAGCTTTTTCTTCCTCCACAAACAATCTTGCCGCGTCGAAAACTAACCAGCCGGTCAGTTGTGTCAAGAAAATTCTGACATGGCGTACGCCAGAATCTGCTTATTCTTAAGCCCAGTTCTGACAGCCGCGAACCAGCTTGAAACGCAATGAATTTGTTTAAACGACTGTTTGAAAATATAAAAAAGCCAGATAATTGCGCTTGTTCTCAATGGCGCTAAATTGCCTCCCTCTACGGGTGAGGCCTGTCCGGATGGAAAAGCAATCACCCCCCCCGCACGCATGGAGTACAAGGAGGCTAAACATCACGCCAAAGCCTAAAAGACCAACCGACTGGCGAAAGCGATTTGACGCAGCCAAGCCAGCAAAAACCGTCGTGTTACACACCGATTTTGCGGGCATCAAAACCGGAACGACGATGCATATCGGCTCGCCGGGCACCATCGCAAACTATATCTCGCGCATCCCGGCAGGCGAGGTTCGTAGCATCGAGCGGATGCGGAATGAGTTGGCCCGCAAGAATGATGCGCAAGCCACCTGTCCCGTCACAACCGCAATTTACCTGAAAGTGGTTGCTGAAGTCGCGCTTACCGATTTGGCCGAAGGCAAGGCGTCCACAGAGGTTGTGCCGTTCTGGCGGGTGATTGAGCCCGATAGCAAGATCGCAAAAAAACTTAGCTGCGACAGCCAACTCATTGAGCATTATCGATTATTAGAACAGGCTGATCTTAGCTGAAGTAACACACAGACGGGCAAATGGCGGAGGATGCAGGACCCCAATCCGAAGTTCTCTCACATCGGAACTCTTGGTTTCCCTAGGGGGCCATTAAATTTCTAATATCGGCATCGTTCATCCCGTGCCTGTCTCGATATCGCCTGCGCGAGCGTGGCATCAGCCGTGGGCGAACTATTGGTGTCTGGCTCTGAATGGGGCAAGAAAGGGCATGATTGAGCTTCTGCCTTTGGACGACACCGAGCCTGCGTTCGAGGGCTCGCCCCTTCTCAAGGGGGCATTGCTAACGCTGGAGTATATCGAAACCAACGGCCCGATTGGGCTTACCCCTTCCAAGGCGTTGAAGCGCTATTTCGTTGAGTGGGCCGCCGAAGCTTTTGCCTGGCCGCAATACACCGCTGAGGAGCTTTACTATCTAAACAAGGTCCTGAATGAGGCGGATTTCGTGCCGCTGCTCATGCTCCATGACATACTGATCAGCCTGAAACTGGTGCGCCACCAAAAAGGTGCGATGCACATAACGAAACTTGGAAAGCAGCTCAGGTCTCACCCGGGGTTCCTTTGGGCAGTCTTAGCTGAACGCATTTTGCGGGGTTTTGACGCAAACCCATACGCAAGGTATGAAGTTCCTATCGTCGGCAATTGGGATGTTTTCCTCAACGTCATCAACGTTGAAGCCCGCTCAGGGTGCACCGACGATCATCTATGTGACGTCCTGTTCGGCAGCAGAAGGACCGATCATGGACTGGAGCATGTCAAGCTCAGGTCCGCTTTTTATGTGCATTGCCTGAGGTCGCTGGTTTGGCTGGGGCTGCTCCACGAAAGCACTGTTGGGGAAGGCCTCAACCGCCAACGAATTTTCACCAAGTCACCGCTTTGGTTTGCGGCCCTCAGGCTTGAGACTGACACGATCATCATAGAGCGGCAGGTGCACTGACGCGGTGGGGCGCGTCTACCCAATTGACGAATCATCACGCTAATGTTCTAGTTATGTTCCCGTCATTCAGGAACATAAAACGTGCTTCGCCTGGTCGATAATCCCGCCCCTATGGAACTGCCGCTGTTCACCTCCACGGTGCCGGCTGGATTCCCGAGCCCGGCGGATGACCACATCGAGGGAAAGCTCGACCTGAACGAACATCTCGTGCGCCGGCCGGCAGTGTCAACGGCGGTCGGATTCCAGGCCAGCGTGGCGGAGTAAAAGCAGGCCAGTGATGGTGTAGCGCTGCGATATGAAGAGGGCCCCGATCGGGGCCCTCTTCATATCTTCGGCATTGTTGGATCAGGTAATCTCGCCGGTGTCCGGGTCGATGATCTCGGTGGCCTGGTCTGGCTCTGCCTTGGCGACGGAGGGGCGGCGGCCGGCGGACTGTTTGAGCCGGTAGCTATCGCCGTTCATCGTGAGGATGCTGACGTGGTGGGTGAGCCGGTCGAGCAGCGCGCCGGTGAGCCGCTCAGACCCCAGCACCTGCGTCCAGTCCTCGAACGGCAGGTTGGAAGTGACGATTGTGGAGCCGCGCTCGTACCGCTGGGAGAAGACCTCGAACAGCAGCTCCGCCCCCGTCGGCGACAGCGGCACGTAGCCAAGTTCGTCGACGATGAGCAGCTTTACCGCCGCGAGGTCGCGCTGGAGCTTGAGCAGGCGGCGTTCGTCACGCGCTTCCATGAGCTGGTTGACCAGCGACGCAGCGGTAGTGAACGCAACCGTCAACCCTTTCTGGCAGGCAGCCAGGCCGAGCGCGAGCGCGACATGGGTCTTGCCGGTTCCGCTGTTGCCGAGTGCGATGACGTTCTCGCGGCGCAGGACGTACTCGCAGCGAGCAAGCTCCAGGACGAGCATCTTGTTGAGACCCGGGATAGCGGCGAAGTCGAACGTGTCGAAGCTCTTCACCGCCGGGAACCGCGCCGCCCGGATGCGCCGTTCGATCGTCCGGCGCTCGCGGTCGATCAGCTCCAGTTCGATCAGCCGCAGCAGATAACGGGGATGGTCGGTGCCGTCCCGAGCGCACTCGCGTGCCACCTTGTCATACTCGCGCAGCACCGTCGGCAGCTTGAGCTGCTTGAGGTGATGGGCGAGCAGGACCTGCGGAGCGGTGCTCATGGTGCCCGTCGGCATCGTGTCGTCGGCGATCCCGGTCATGCCGCCAGCACCGCATAATAGGCCGCTGACGTCGTCTTCACGTCCATCTTTGGCAGATGGGGATAGGCGGCGAGATCGAGCCGGGCGGGACGCCGTTCGATCCGCGCCAGCGCGATCAGCTTGACCACATCGAAGCCGGGCGCGCCGATGTGGATCGCCTGGGTCACCGCGAAGGTGACGATATCCAGCGGCAGCGCCTCAAGCAGCCGCAGGACCTGGATAAACTCACGCTTGCCGCGGTTCCCCATCCGAGCCTCCAGCAGGTGGCGTAGATGCTGGAACACCTCAGGCAAGTTCCAGCCCTGTAGCGCGGCGGCCTGATCCAGAGCATTGGGCTTGGTCTCGAGCAGCGCGAGGTAATGGAGCGGGTCAGCGACGAACGCACCCTCGCCATAGCAACGCGGATGGCGGGCGATCTGCTTGCCGCCGCACAGGATCACGACTTCGTCGACGAAGCCCTTCACCACGACGTCCTGGAAGCCGTAGGCCGTCGGCACCGAGTAGTCGTTCGTCCGATAGCGCACGAGCGCCATCGACGAGACCCGTGCCGCCCGCTTCTCGCACGGCTCGAGCGGCACCGCCGGTAGCGAGCGTAGCGCTGCCAGGTCAGCGGCCATCCGCTCGTCGATCGTCTCCACGTGACGGCCAGCACGCTCGGCCTGGCGAGCCCGGCAGCGGCCGGCGAGCATTGCGTTCAACTCGTCAAAGCTTGCCACGACCGGGATCGGCACCATGAAGTTGGCACGCGAGAACTTTACCAGTCCCTCGACCTTCCCCTTGTCGTTGCCCTTGGCTGGTCGGCCGAAGCGGTCGCGGAACAGATAGTGGCTGCACAGCTCGGTAAAGGCCCGGGTGCGCTCGCGCTTCCCATCGCCGCAGATCTTCGCCACGGCGATCGTCGTATTGTCGTACAGGATCGATAGCGGCACGCCGCCGAAGAAGGCGAACGCCGATACATGCCCATCCAGGAACGCCTCGGTCGTCTCGCGCGGATAGGCCTTCACGAAGCACGCGTCCGACTGCGGTAGATCCATGCACAGGAAGTGGATCTTCTGGCGCACCCCGCCGACGATGGCGACCGCCTCGCCGAAGTCCACCTGCGCATGGCCCGGCGGATGGGACAGTGGTACAAACGTCTCACGTCCGCGGGCTCGGCTGATCCGGACATAATCCTTCACCACCGTGTAGCCGCCCGCAAAACCGTGCTCGTCGCGAAGCCGCTCGAAGATCCGCTTGGCCGTATGACGCTGCTTCACCGGCGCCGTCCGATCCGCTTCCAAAATGGCGTCGATGACCGGCAACAGCGGCCCCAGCTTCGGCTTCTCCGCCGGCTTCGTTCGCGTGTAGCCCGGCGGTAGCGAGAAACGGCACATCTTGGCGACTGTCTCGCGGTTCAACCCGAACACCCGCGCCGCCTCGCGGCGACTGTGACCCTCAACAAACACAAAGCGCCGTACGGCGGCATAGCTCTCCACGGCAAACATCCCGGCCGACCCCAAAAGGATCAACCTAACCACTGGCCGGATTTTACTCCGCCACGCTCAGCACAACGCCGGCGTTCCTGTGGCTGGTTTTGTCACCGCCCTGCACAGCATACGTCGTCGATGCGCTGATCAGCCCAAAGGCCATCTGCCGCCCTGAACGTAGCAAGACCGCTTTCGGCAGATATACCCGCCCCTGTAAGCACAATCAGGTTCACGTCCGAACCACCATCCACATGCCCTTAATTCCATGCTCGCCACTTCGACTTCGGGGACTGCGTTAGCATACCTCGAATTTGTCAGTACTTCGGCTGAATTTTGGTCGGGCGTCAACTAAGGCAGGGAGAGCTATGACCTCAATTGACATATCTAAAAAGCCAGCCCGTTGCGTGAAAACTGGAGCCGCTCCATAGATGTAGGTGATTTTCGGCTCAAAGATTGGCTTACGTATGTCTGGTGAACTTCCTCTCCCACAATCCTTATGGAGCGCGCGCGACGCGGCGATTGGCAGCCTTTATAAGGGCGTGGCGGACCCATCAGCTGAGGAGGAAATAGAGGGCTGGCTGGATAGGGATGGCGCTTCCGCATTTTACGAGTTTGGGGATGCCGCGCTGGGGACGATGCATTCCCTAGAAGCCGAAGACACAGAAGTTAGAGATCGTCTCGATATCGAGCCGGAACAGCCAATTACTAATGCGCACCGTGCAGCTTACGCACGTTTGGAAGTCGAAAGTGCCAGGTCTGAGTTTTACGGGCCATACCTAGAAGGGTACCCGATCTCGGATCAGCTCGGCAACAAAGCAGTCTTGGCCGCAAAGTCATACTGCTGCGGACAAGGTGGCTGGGAGTTCGAGTGGTTTGGCCTATTTCTAACTCCTGAAGCTGCAATGAAAGCTGCAGTCGATGAGGGGTTGTTCGTGGACAGCTGGGTGCCTGAAGGTAGGCGGCTAGAGGATTACACAGATCAGGAGTTGGCCGCTTTCGTGGGCGGCCAGAACTTACACGAGGACTGATCCCAGTTTGCAACCTCTTGCATCAGCCGCACGGAATAGTTAACAAAAACGCGTCATCAAGAGTTGGGTCGACACCCACGCCAACCTGCCGATCCGGGCAAGGTGGTTTTGCGAAAGCAGATGTGGCTCTTCGGAGCAACGAAGCGGAAGCCGTGTCGACCCTCCGTACGGAGGGTTTTTTTATGCCTGTTTCTGAAGTGCCGGCAGAACTGATCGAGGCCTACAAACGAACGCAGTATCTGGTGCACACCAAAGAAGGGATCCTCGCACTTCGCGTCGGCCAGCCGTCCAAGGAATTGGCTGATCTGATCCATGCAGCACAAGCTGCCGGCGGCGCATTCATCACGGCTGAAAATCCTTACAGCGAGGCTCTTGCCCCAGACGAGAACAAGGCGCGACAGGATCATCTTCGGCAAGATTTGGCGGACCTTGGTGCAGTGGTTATCGACGGGGCTGGTCAAGGTGATGATCCCAGCTGGCCCGCTGAGGCCAGCTATGCGGCGATTGGCATCAGCCGGGAGCAGGCGTGTGAGCTGGGCCGCAAGTATAAGCAAAACGCGATCATATGGTTCGATGCTAGCGGAACGCCCGAGTTAATCG
>Ga0247832_1003608_pt1 | contig 20869 bp, 18 predicted proteins | sample LaCruzMarch2015__10_FD_192407 | JGI IMG/M metagenome (GOLD analysis project Ga0247832, IMG submission 192407) | Freshwater microbial communities from meromictic Lake La Cruz, Castile-La Mancha, Spain - LaCruzMarch2015_4m | ecosystem: Environmental > Aquatic > Freshwater > Lake | place: Spain... | reverse complement strand
CTTGTGAAACAATTATTACTGCCTTTGTTGGTAGAATGTGTTGTTGTAGTGATCCTGCCTTAACTTCGGATGAAACCGCGGCTGGTTCTGATACGATTGCTTCATCGGCGTCATCATCGCACAAAGGCAGCATGACAACACGCGGCAGAGTGGCCAATGAAGACATTGTTGTTGTTGTTGGAGACAGCAAGAACAAGGATTGCTGTATTAGCAGTGCGAAAGTTGCAACACCATCGACGGTTGCAACACCATCAACAAAAGCAACAACCCTTACCAATCATCCAATCGGATATTCGACACGTGGACATGATGCTCCACCTCTCCTCGAGGGCGATTCTGCATTATACTCCAATCCTAACAATATCAAACTATTACCGTCTATAGATTCAGTATTGGATGCTGGAAAAAAGTGCTTGGTATTAGATTTAGATGAAACATTAGTCCATAGTAGTTTTCGCGCCGTCAAGGGTGCTGACTTTGTCTTACCTGTACAGGTACGCTTTAATTGATGTTTTTTTTCGTCTTCGTTGTTGTTGTTTTAACTTTTTACTTCATAGACGATGGGAGAGTTTGATCCATATTCTACACTTGTACTTACACACTTCTCTTTATCGTCACACCATTCCTGTTTTTTCTCTGTTCCACTGTATATATTACACACAGATTGAAGATGTTGTACACTTTGTACATGTAACGAAACGTCCAGGAGTTGACACATTCCTCCTCGAAATGTCAAAATATTATGAAATTATCATATATACGGCAAGCTTGAGCAAGTATGCCAATGCATTACTGGACCTACTTGATACACATCGCGTAATACGCACTCGTCTATTCCGTGAAAGTTGTGTATATTATGAAGGCAACTATATAAAGGACCTGGCATTGCTAAATCGTCCATTAGATCAGACGATTATTATCGATAATAGTCCGGCCTCTTACATGTTCCATCCCGAGAATGCTATTGATTGCGGAAGTTTTATTGACGATCCCAGGGATGTTGAATTGGATCAGATTGGTCAATTTTTGATCGGATTAAAGGATGTGCATGATGTACGTGGCACGGTAAATTTATGGAGACATTGGCCGAATGTTGATTTGAAAAGTAAGAAGATACGGTATCGCCATTGATGTTTAGCTATAGAGGAGGGGAGTAGCGATGGATTAACAAATGAAACATTCATAACGAGTACGATGGGGATCGCGATGCAAGTAATAATATGTGCCACATGCTGTCCATTTTATCATCGTTATTTATAAGACAGGTAGTTGAAGGGTGGGAGGTGGATAGATTAGGTAAGTGTGATCAAGAGAAGTGGTGCTAGATATACATTATAGAAACACAAATCCTTTTAACAAAGTGATGTTAAAGCTAATTTAGTGGTTATGAGGTGTTGCTGTACTTGCTTATTCATCTACTTTTAACCATTACACTCCATCATCTCATATTATTATGCAATTCAAACATAACTTCTCCAAAAATAAATAATAACAATATCGGCTATATCATCAGTTCAAAGTGAATGATCAATGTAACTGTATTCTTTACTTCCTTAAATCTACTCTACTAATGATCATTGATCTTTCATTCCATATTCCCAAATATAAACCCATCGAAATCCTTGACAAAAAATGATGCACTAGCTTTTTTCTCCTGGAACAAGATTCACAGTTTGTGTGTCTCCATCGTAATTACTTTCTTTTTATTTCTGCTTTCCCTGCGCCTTTTTAAATACCTCCTCGTTTCTCTGTTCTCCATCCATAATGCAACAAACTTTTTATTCTAGGTATTCACAATGATATGCCGTATCAACCGTGGCCTTGACGTCAAAGCCCGAATTGGCAGGTATAACGAAGCTCGTGCCGGCGGGGTAGTCCACCCAACAACCATCGTCTTCGCCGTCGAATTTGGCAGTTAGCGTGCCATTAATAACGGTCATGCGTTCGGAACTCGCAGTGCCAAAGTGGTACGTTCCAATGGAAATTATGCCCACACTATACTTTCCACCGGCAGCAGTATTGACGGAGGATACTGATTGGACATCACCGTCGAAGTATACATTATGTTGAATTGGCATGACACACGGTCTTGAGATATGCTTGTGTCACCAAGGGATGACGACAGGTTTTGATTTTCGCGGTCTCCACCGAGACCTTCGCACCGTCATGTGACAAAAAAATCAATTGCCAAAGTTCTCATGCGAACGTTCGATCAGATTTCAGAAATCAAACATTCGCACGAGAACGTTTGGCAGTTGATTTTTTGGTGCGAAGGTCTCGAGTGGACGACCGCGGGTCAGGCGCGCCATTTACCCTGTCGCATTCCCTTGTTGTGTGACGAAAAACACGGGTTTGGTCGTAAAAGTTAGACAAAAAACCGCAGTAGTGTATGACCACATTAGGTAGTCGTGCAATGAAGGTCAAACCCGTATGCCATCTCTACAATAAGACTGCTGCTCGTGCAACTACAATCATCACTGTTCGTGAATCTTCCTCTGGTTGATTCCCATTTTAGAGTATTGTGTGCTCTACAAGTATCAAACAACTTTCGCATAATGCACGTCTCAAACAACTCGATGCACGTCTACTGCTCGTGGACTTCAGTTCTTATATAACTGGTGTTTAAATCTCCTCATAAAATCAATAAATTAAACACAGCTTGTCATAACTACAATCAAACACAAGATTATACAACATGAAGGTTATCAGTACTCTACTTACTCTCATCATTGTACTTCTGGCCGCGACAGCCTCGGTCGCTGACACCAAGGAAGATTGGCTAAAGGCACACAACGAAATGCGTTTCAAGTATCATACTACAAACAGCAAGACAGTCATAAACTTGAAGTGGAGTACTGGACTCGCAGCACTAGCAAAGACATGGGCTGAAGGGAATACCCAACAATGCAAAAACAGATCAGGTAATGATGGCGGGTATGGTCGGAACAGTGTATTAAGTGAGAGGCTGTCATCAGGGCTAACTCCCTCAAGGGCCCTTTACAACTGGGAAAATCAGTACGCGTTAGGCTATCCCAGTAATCAAGAATTCGCTCAAGCCATTTGGCGATCGACTGAATATGTGGGATGTTACACATCAGTGAATGAAGCCACAAAGTGTAAGGCAGCTGTATGCTACTATGCACAGCCTGGAAATTGTGGCATGAGTGGAGCTGCTGGGACGGATGCTGATAGTGTGGCAGTTTGGACAGAGAAAGTCTTTGCAGATCCCAGCCAGAAGAATAATTGTGGCAACCTCTGCCCTCCAGAGGGATGTCGTGCCATTCCTCAAAGTCCAATCGATGGTCCAGTACTTAAACCCACTCGCAAGCCTACGCGTAGAAATGATGATGCCACCAAGCCAATCGGGAAGCTTAGCTGCAACTGGAGCCCGACGTTTGAAACTGCTCAAAATCACAAGCAGGCTTGTATGGCAGCGAATAACGAGTACACTGTACCCTACACGTGCAACGGTGAACATAGCAAAATTTGCTGCACTGTCAGTGGTATTGTCAATCCTACATTTGTCAACGAGAAATTCGGCACTTGCCTCAAGAATGGTGCCACGGGTAAGCCTGCGGGGAAGCCTACGAGGAAGCCTATGAGGAAGAATGCAAAGTTGTAGATGTTATGCTGGAATTTAGGTGTATTGAGAACTATTTGTTGAGAATAGGAATAGTATATTAGTTGAGAGAATATTAGTTAGGTGCCGTTTAGCTTGTATCATTCAACCCCTATTCATTGATTTTGCTCTCTTCAATTTTCTCTTCGAACTGACTGAACTGGTACAACCGATTCCCCATCCAATTTTAAAGGTGCCAAATACTGGACGATGATCACTGTGCTTTGCCTCGGTAGCCGAGTCGTATTCCAGAACATTGACTTTGTTCGAACGGAAAACAATTCTATCAGTCCAAGCAGGAATGCGTTGTTTGTGCGACGTATCATAGTCGGATGTTCCCTTGTCAAACTTAAACGTGGGGAGGAATGTGACCTTACCCTCACAAAAATTAATGAAGGCTCTCCCTGAAGAAATAGTTTGTAGAAGTTGATCTTGACGAAGAAGTTTCTTCATTAGTAAATTGGCATGATCATGTGCATTTGCTAGTCTACTCTGTTGAATATTTATGATGCATCGTTCAACATACTCACGAGGGAGATTAATACGATAGTTTAGATCTCCCGCAAAGAAAACATGATCCATTGAGTTCAAGAGATGTGTTCCATCGCAATCAGCCGGACTCCCATCAGCATTTCTCGGTGGATGTAAGAATCGTATTGGCGCATGTGTTTCTAATTCACTTACAATTCTCTTGTAGTCGGCATTCCTTGCTTCGACATTAGTTACATGTGCTGCAAGGTGCCCGGTAATAAGGAGGATCCGAGACGTCTTCGTTGAGGACTTCTGCTCATTATCATAACCACGACGTTTCATTTTTAGATATATTCCAATGGCACCTTTATTATGGAACACCCCACCCACACCACATGTCACATCCGCCACATCGATCATATCCACCTCCCCCAGGACATTACGATGGCAGTATAAAGCACACTGGATCCCCCCGAGTGAGTGTATGGCCAGTGGGACGTAATTCTCACCCAACATCATTATACTCAATCGACGAAAATGACGAGACCGTCGACCTTCGGTCCGTCGAGGTTTAATGTCTTCACATTCCTGTGCCCCGATCATAACAAGATCACTGTTACGAAACCGACCAAAAAACGATGATGCATCCTCCATTGAGGGTTCAGTTTCTCCTAAATTCCAAGTCACGATGGATAAAGTTAAGGAATCACCGTCGTTGGTTTCTTCTTTCAATGTTTCGTCTCCATCGCTCATTGATTTGCACTCTTCCTCTTGCTGCTTTGATATTAATGTTACTGTTGTATCCACCATTTCAGCAGCAGTTGATGATGTTTCTTCTTCCAGTGTAATACTTTCACCAACAGTAACGCTCTCATGTGTATTAGTAGTACCACCCGACGACGACTCAACGTTGACACCACTTACTACATCGACAATTTCGTTTAGTAATGATACATTTGCATCAACATTATTTGTTGCTCCCTTTAAATCCGTCTGCACAATCGAATCAAGCTTCACTTCTTTGTCATGTGTACTCAGCTCCTTATCATCAATGACCGACGACACATTGTTGCTAGCATCATCTCTTGGAATGATTATACTTTCTGGTAATACAATCAAGGAATCACTATTCATAATGCTATTGTCGACAATGGAAGGCATAGTCTGACTAATATTATGCTCATCGTTCTTGATCGTTTCCATCATTCTAACCTCTTCTTTAAAAGCTTCTACCTTTTGTTCGAAGACGTTAGAAGACATCGCATTATTTTGCATTTGCGATGCCAACTTAGATGATGCCATCATGTCAATTTCTAACTCAAGTTGATCTATCGACAATGCAGCAAGTCCGCCCTCTTTTGAATCATCATTGTCATCGTTGTCGGCTGCTGCTATCATTGTCGTGCTAGAATGCACAATCCTTTTTCTTCTCTTTTTCCTACTCTTCGTTCTGGGATAGTCAATCTCCTCTATACCATCATTCCCTGATAATGGATTTATGCTAGCATCATTGGTATCATTGTTAGTGTCCACTCGATCATCGTGTGCTGCTGCTGATGATGTCGAGTGTTGTTCATCTGATGACGATGATGGTGACAATATAGAGTTATTGTCGACAAAGTCGTCCTCCTTCTGCTGTTGTGATTGACGTTGTTTTATTCTTCTTTTTCTTTTTCTCCCGCTTCTACTCTCATTATTACTACCTCGTTTTGTCACCGTCGGTGCTTTTTCCTCTCCGTCCGTGCACGACGAAAAAGTCGATGAAGTATCTACATCGGTTGACAGTGTTGCGGATGCTTCTAGCGGCGAAGAATCTACTCCGTGCTCGTTGTTGATCAAAAATGATACATGTTCCTCCTCTTCCCTTGGTTTATTATACCGTCGCTTCTTATTCCTCCTTCTCCCTCCTTTCCCCTTATTCGATATTTCGTCATCATCATCATCAACGACATTCCCACCGCCGCCGCGTGGAATGTCATGTGGCGAGAATAATACAGATCTACCATTCTGCGTCGATTGAACGCTCCGCCACTTCTCACCTCGTGAGCTCGATTTTTCGTCGTCATCGTCGTCGTCTATTAGCGTCAAACTCGTTGCTTGAGTAGTTTGTTGTGCTGTTGACATCCAATCACGTTTTTGCAATAGTCGTCGTCTACCACCGGCAATGACACCACCACCACCGCGAATAATTTTGCCGTCGACACCAAGAACAACGAGGATGAATAATGCAATAATGACGAGGAGGATGACTGTCATCATCGTCAACTGCGACGACCCGACGTGTCATTCACTCAGAGGTACGCTTTGGTACCTAAATGGGTATGGACACATCTCCGCCCACACGCGAGCTGAAGACAAAAGTGGAGTACCAAAAGAAGCACAAGATGATGGCCTATCCAATGGTATTAGCGGCGGCCGTCAAATTCTACCATGGCGACCAACAGGACGACAATGGGATATTTCCCTCTTCGTTTGGGATATACCGAAAAAAAATCGGAGACAATTGATCTGGAGACTGTAGTATCCTTCATGTGAACTTAAATGCAGAATATCAAGGCATTGACATGACAGGAGGGGATGATATATATGGTATGAAGGATTCTGTTACTCTACTTATGATAGTTAATAAGTTGTTCCGTTATTAAGACCAGAAGGATATAGAATTGCGTTAAGTTGTAATTCCCACTTTATAGGGCCTCTCGAGAATGTACATTACTTCCCTATCACTTCAAACTAGTTGCCAATGAAGTTTCTTCGCGTCCAATCTTGTGAGGAGAGACATTATTTCATTCACTCATTCATTTTCATATTTCATCACGTCGGGTGAGATAACGAACAACAGGTACAACTACGATAAACAAGTGCAATGATTGCTGCAATGGCTTTCGTCTCCGAGGCCAAGGAGGCGAAGCTGATCTTACCTATTACGACGAAACTGACGAGGAGTATGTACAACATCTACAATGAGGAAGATGAGCAGGCGGGGGGATGTTGTGTAAAAGCAGTACGACGAATAACAGCACGAGTGACAGCGACAAAGACGAAGCAGCAGCAGCAGCAGCAGCAGAAGCAGCATTGTGGTTGTCCACCACCTCACTTGTATCAGCATTAATTGCAGCTTCACTGAACTTCACCAATGACATTATCACCATTGCCTTTGTTCAATGCATCCAACAGGTGACGATGTGGTCCGTCTACAATGACCTGCCCGATGAAAATTTGCATCACTGCAGTTGTGGCTATTTTCTTGATGATATGACAAATACCACATATAAGTGAAACATCAAGCCTGCCTCATAATTGGAGACACTATCCAGATCCAGAGGACCCAGAGCCAAAGCAAGAAAAGGCGGAACAAAATTTGTACATCATAGACGACGATAGTGCAACCATCCAATACAAGCAGCAATCCCTTCTCAAATCCTTCCTATAGCCAGACAACATCGAATATTCCTTACAACCACGTCCTCATCACCCAATATACAGAGCAGCTAGGATTGTAATAATGTCTACTTTGTCCAGCAACAACAACGACGACAATAACGACAAGGATGATTTACAAACTCATATAGTATTTGGTAACAACAATAATAACGACACCATTGACGATATAGTCGGTCAGTCAGCCTCAAGTAATGTTACTAACAATGATGCGGGAAAACAACAACAACTATTGCTTGGTAATCAGTTGATGCAGACTAAAACCCAACAAGACAATCACACGGTAAGTGACTAAACACAAACTCAAACCGAAATATTTACGTATTCATCGCCTACTTTGATTCTGATGCCTCATTTTCAAACTTTGAAATCGGGTCATGGATTGTATTAAGGATGCCATGAAGGATGCCATGTTTCTAAAAGAACATACAGTAACGTGTAATGCTCAGATAAATCCATCCGTTTTTCCTTTTGTCACAATGATGACCGTAGATGAGAAAGAAGGTAATCTTCATCCGTATGTTGCACCGATCAACCATAATGAATTGAATAACACAAAAGCGAAAGAGATTATGTACTCAATCTTGGATTATTGTATTAATGATGGTACACAATTGAGCAATTTGGGGAATGATGCTGTTGTACTAGTTGGATGTCAAAACAATGTGAGACTATATCCTATATTTCAAATTTTTTGTCGGATTATTTATACTAACACACTATTTGCCTTTACACAGAGTAAAAGCTTTTCGCCCTTTTCATGGTTACTATTTATTGGAGACAGACTGTTATTACTATTATCATCCTTCCCATAATAATTATCAGCAACTTGACGACCATTATCATTGTGTAAAATACTTTGCTGGAGTGGTACAAACTGTTGTTGAGGTTGTGGATGTGATATCTTATCTATATTATTTTCATCAGTAGTACTTTTCATTATTGTTGTTGAATGTAATATTTCATCATCTTCAAAGTCCCAATTGTCCTCATTGTCCATTGTATTGTCGATTACATTCATTCCTGACTCCACCTCATCATCATTGTCAATTGATAATAATGTTGTCGCATCCAATGCATTCCTTAATGATGTATCATTAAATGGCCATCGACTACCAGTACTCCCAGCACTCCCGTCTCCTCCCCCCAGCAAAGTAGGTGGCGGTGACGTGGGATTATTATTTGCTATTGTGGAAACGTCATTGTTGTCATTGTTGTAACCTCCATTAGCATCATCGTCGTTGTCGTCGTTTTCAATAGTAAAATTTAAATCGTCATCCCATCCACCCCCGCCAATATCATCCCCTCCACCCTCATTGCTAAATCAATGTCATTGTTGCTGCTACTGCCTCTTCGATCGAATGACAAAAGAGGCGTGGGACTGGTAGACCATTTTAGTTTGAGTCGTATTGTCATCGAGATGATTTAATAAATTACCAAGAGCAAGATCATCCTCCTCCCATCCATCACCACCATTACCATAATCAGCCTCCTCGTCGACTGCCTTTCAGTTATTTTTGTGTTTGTGTTTTGTTGTTGCTGCTGCAAGGTTAGGGTTAAAAAAGTAGTTAGGGTTTTAACGAAGATAGATTCGTCTTCGAATTCATAACGAAGTAAAAGCTGTTTCTAACAAGCAATCTAGCTCTATGTTCTATGTAGTTCTCCTAAGATTCACCGAAGAGAAATGAAGCAACTAGGTCCTTATTCTTCGGATTGCTTCTTATTCGATTAACAAAGAAAGTGCCTTGGGTGCATTCAGCTCCAAAGATTCAGGGAGAAGAGACATGAAACACTGCACAACCAACCACGAACATAACTTGCCTCAAACAAACTTCATCACACAATATCGATATCATGCCTCTTCCTCATCCACATGACGATGAGTTAGTCTCCTACCATATCGATCACATTCAGTTCATGCAAGCTCAAGAGCCATACTACCGTATCGGCGCCGACTACCTATTGTCATCCTCCGCCACAATTACAGCAGCAGATCGGCGTGCCCTTTGCTCATGGTCCTACGAGATCATCGAATCATTATCCAACATCAACAGTGAGGTTGCATGCATCGGCATGTCGTACCTTGATCGTTTCATGGCCACTTCCTCTCCCAGAGCTAAGGTTGCACTAACTACTCGGCATGAATATCAGCTTGCCACAGTGGCATGTACTGTCATCGCCATCAAGAATCGTGGTGGGATCAAGCATCTAGGTTCCGACTTCGTAGCCGAGGTTGTGTGCCACGGTTTGTATTCGAAGGATGAGCTAGATGACATTGAGATGGAAGTCCTAAATGCACTGAGCTGGAGGCTCAATGGTCCAACTCCGCACGAATTCATTGATGCTTTAGTCGGGCTTCTCTCAGCCATCTCTGAAGACGACAACGCATCATCGTCTCTCCTCCTCACCGAACACTCGAAGATAAAAGTGGATAATGCTGTCCTTGACTACAATCTTGCACTGCAGTCATCACTCGCCCTCGCGTATGCTGCAATACTGACAACGCTCAAGACAACCAGCGTCCTCATGGATCGCTTATGCCCCATGGATCTTATCAATTGGATGTCAAACATCGAGTCCATTATGGCTGGGTCAAGGATGGATCAGATCTTTCTCAAGGGTCTAGAGGACGTAATAAATATTACGTACTTCGACGACACGGAAGATGACACGGAAGACAACAACATGGAATTCGACGACGACAAAAGCAAGGACGAAGACAACGAGACCGAGGATGAGAATGATATACAGAGTAGTCATAGCGGCAAAGTCAAGATTGGTTGTCCATTGAGGATGAGGAGAGTCTCAGAGGATGAGGAGAGTCTCATCGAGGAGTTGGAGTGCTGGTGACTTTGATGTATTATCTACAGCATCAATGATGTCTTACGAATAGGAAGGGGGTATAAATAATTGTTTGTTTGGTAGATAAAAGACTTGTATAATAATGATAGATTGAATGATGGTTGTAGATTCTAGAAGTGACAATAATTCTATATTTCTCCCATCGTCATTACTCCTGTTGGACACACACGCTGATCTGCTTTACATCACCAGGTAAGTTCGTTGGGAAAGCAAGTTAGGGTTAAAAAAGGAAAGCTTAGGGGAGGCGAGATGCAGATTGAATCTGAAGCACTTGTTTCAAAGACTTTACTGCATCGGGCTGTTCTACAAGTCCACTTTGGAGATTCCCCGTCTCTTGATCATGAGTCCACAAGGAAAGCAAGTTGGTTGGGAAAGCAAGTTAGGGTTAAAACAGGAACGCCATTGAAGTTGACATAATGACGATAGAAACAAGGACGAAGACAAGGATGGGGTCGAATCAAATAGTGCAACTGGTGTAGCATCCCAATAAGGATGAGGAGAGTCTCATCGAGGAGTTGAAGTGTTGGCGATTTTGACGGAAAATTATCATGACAACGATGTGTGTGTGTGTTGTACCAATTGAATATTATTGGTTATGAACTGAATTTGAACAAGTTGAACAAGATCGTGTTTACATAATATCTCTCTATTGAGATAACAAGTAGTATTTATTTAGGAGTAGTAGCTTCTGCCTTCTTCCGTCATCTTCTTTTCTGTAGTCTTTTGGAAGTCTCGTTTGACAAAAGACATGAATGGATGTTGATCACAACATGAAGTCAACAATGATGAGGATGAGGACTAAGAAGCAAATAGTGCGACTGGAGTAGCATGCAGCAAAAATTGACCAATACAATGCTACAAAGGTGAGAAGAGTCACATGAGTTCAGGGCTTTTCAAGAATCAGCTTAGTGCGCCGATGAAAAGAAATAGGTATTGTAGCAAGGTTTTTAGTATCAGTATCGTTTTTATCCTACTTTGATTTAGCCCCCCTGAAATAACAGATGACAAACAAACTTTTTTGGAAAGAACATGAAGAATGTTACATATTCTGAGGCATGGTAAGCTACAATACGAAAGGTTGTGAGACATTGCTTAAGAAGATTCAACAATAATACGATGGCTAAGCATATTATGTTGACAAACAATGGAGAAAGAGTTTTATAATAACTTTATTTCCTACGTGACAATTGATTTTTCAACTGCTAATACTTCTTCTTTCATAATATAATATAGGTAACATTGAATCCACTCTCTTTCTATCAATGGCTCAACTTTTTCAGCACTGTTGAGCAAAATTGTCGAGACGGCCACCCTCGGTAGTAATATTCTTCGTAACAATCAAATATCGTTCATTGTTTACAGTAGCAGTATACGGTGACATGGTAACACTTGCTTCATACCCACCCGTGGATGTAAGGTTGATTACTATTCCAACATCACTATTATAATGTACACCCTCCAACAAGACAAATGGTGGTGTTGAATAATCTCTTAAACTATCAATATTAGTTGTATATAACCCCACCTTGGCATGGTATGCCTTCATGGCATAATAAATTGCCATCACTGCGCATCTCGATGGCCATTCTGTATAATACTCTTCGCCACGTACACCATCAGATGAGGATGGTGGTTTGGTTGTAAATTGTAAAATACCCCATCGTTCAGGTAAATGCATAGCAACCTTGCCCTGTGGTGCCCATACCCAATTATCTTCGACTTCACTCCCGGGGATGGCGCAGGATTGACAACATTTTCGTTTGGCATACTTATTGTCAATAATATCAAAGCCCCATTGTACACGCGAAAAGTTAACTCGCCAATAAACACCCTCGTCTGGCATTACAGCATTAATATTATTGTGTAGAATTAATTTAGAAATTGGTAATGCCACCTCTACAGTCCAATGCGTATTCTGTAAACTTGGATTATTAATAGATTCATTGGTTGGATATATCCGTACGGCAGAATGTATCTCTGGTTCCATATCATATCCCGTAGTCGGATCGACACGCTTACTATCCTCGACACCACCATCATCATATGGTTTATTTAGCAACAAGGTCCATGTAGTACCTAATGCATTAATTTCGAATTCTTTATAATTATGATTGGACCCATCGGTATCTACGAATATTTCAAAATCATTATCTTGATAAATGACCGAATTATGTTGTTCGAGCGTTCCCCATACGTGCGGTTCTTCGAGGTAGGCTGCGACATATAGATAATTATCATCCCATTGCATTTTCATACGCGTTGTATATTTTGGTGGCGTGGATGTGGCTATATCTACAAAGTCTGTCGACCAGGGTATGCTGGACCAGAAGGGTTTTGTTATATCACCATCAATTATTACTGCAGTTTGAGAGGATGGCGGTAACGAAGTTGAAGAAGATGATGATTCAACACCTCCAATGTTGTGCGGTAACGAAGTTGAAGAAGATGGAGGCAATATGGGAACACGATGGGCGACGTATTGTCGGGGGTAAATGGACGCGTAGGGGAGACTACTATGGGCCATCACCCGAGCAGCCTCGACGGATTTCATCTTTGTGGAATACAGCCATTTACGTATACACATAAATAAATAGTGCAAAGCGGGGGGGATGAGAATTTTGAAGTGCCGGCAGAATAATGACCCCTTTTCTACAAGTTCAATAACTATTGACTTTTTTGTCATACTTTCCTCTTCACTTAGAGCAAGGCACATTGAAGGGATTTACAATTTAATTGTTGTGTATGTTGTATTTCATTTGAACGAACTTTCTTCTCCTCCCCTCACTTGCAATCAGCCGCAACCATCCATCCGCTCATATTCTTTGAAGGACCGTGTATTGATTCACCTCGACAACCTCCTGTTCTCGCCGACCCCATCAACAACAACCATGTCCATCGACCTAGACGCATTCTGCGCGGCGGCCTTAACGGATGAATCCGTCGAGGCTGGAATTTGCTCTCTCTACGCCACATCAACCACAACAAATGAGGGCCTAAACGTCTTCTACCTCCTCTTCGCCGGGGCCCTTGTATTCATGATGCAGGCTGGATTCGCTATGCTTTGTGCTGGATCCGTACGACAGATGAATGTGAAGAATATATTAATCAAGAACGTCCTCGATGCGTGTGGCGGTGCCATAGCATTCTGGAGTGTGGGGTACGCATTCGCCTATGGCGGTGCCACGTCTGACACGACTCGCTTTATCGGGAATGCCAACTTCTTCTGTCGTGGCATCGAAGGCGCCGGCTACATTGGCTGGTTCTTCCAGTTCGCATTTGCCGCCTCGGCCGCGACTATTGTCGCTGGAGCAATTGCCGAGCGATGCAAGTTTGAGGCATACATCCTCTACAGTATGATGCTTACGGGATTTGTTTACCCGGTCGTCGTGCACTCTATCTGGGGTGCATCCGGCTTCCTTTCGGCATTCAACGGCACGCCGTTCCAGGGGGTGGGTATGCACGACTTTGCCGGTTCTGGCGTTGTACATATGACCGGTGGAGTTACCGCTCTCATCGCAGCTGTGATACTAGGGCCACGTGTTGGACGATTTTACGATGCCGATGGTATTGAAATTCTTGATGCCCAACCCTTCGTTCCCCACTCCGTTCCCCTACAGGTACTTGGGACATTCATCCTTTGGGTTGGATGGTATGGCTTCAACCCCGGTTCTACTCTTTTGATCGCGACTGGACAGGGCGGTATTGCTTCCTTAGCTGCCGTGACTACTACCATCGGAGGCGCCTCTGGAGCAATCTCAGCGATGGTTACCGATATGCTTATGTACAGGCTTAAGACGGGTGAAGTAGCGTATGACATTACCATGGTCATGAATGGAACCCTCGCTGGTCTTGTTGGTGTTACCGCTGGCTGTGCTATGATCGAACCTTGGGCGGCAGCTGTTATCGGCATCGTCTCAGGTTGGGTATATATTTTCGTTTCTAAATTGCTCGTAAGCCTCAAGATTGACGATGCCGTCGATGCAATTCCCGTCCATATGGGGGCTGGATTGTGGGGCGTCATCGCTGTTGGGATCTTTGCCGAACCTGATCTCGTCGCGAGCGCTGTTTCTGGTAATGGCGGTGCCGGTCTTATATACGGTGGTAAATCCGCCCTCATTATTGCACAGCTCGCTGGGGCTGCATGGATTATCGGTTGGGTCTCAGCCGTTATGATCCCATTCTTCCTCTGCTTGAAATTTGCGGGATTACTACGTGTTGACTCCATCGATGAGGAGGTTGGACTTGACGTTTCTCATCACAAGGGATCGGCGTACGATTTGACTGCACCTACTGAGGAGTCCATGAACAAGTACGAGCTTCACAAGAGTCAGCGCAAGCTTGAGATCCCCAATGGGATCAAAGAAGAAGATGATGAGAGGGCTTCCGACGGTGTCCCTGCTTCAGAAGCAGACTATAACGCATTCGTGAACGCTGTCAAGAACAAATAGTCACAGTTGTGCAACGCATTAATTTCCGTTTTTGTGCATCCTCATGATGCATTTTTTTCTTGGGATCGTACGTGGGTTATTCGAAATGATTTTTGGGTTTGACGAAGTTCAAGTGACATTACATGAGAGTAGATTGATGTAAGAGCTTTGTCTCCATACATAGTAAATATTACTTTTAAGACATAAATCATGTTCCAACCCTCTTATGCTGTGTTTGCTATATAACGCTTTGTAGTCATAGTAGCGATGAAAATTGATACTGATACCATACATCCGCAGTCAATATGCAAAGTTCATTGAAACGGCAGCACTTCTCTCTTTTCCATAAGCATCGACTACCAAGAGGGTGTCCTGACAATTTTGCTCAACAGTGCTGAAAAAGTTGAGCCATTAGTAGAAAGAGAGTGGATTCAATGTATATTCTAGACAAAAAAGGAGCAGTTGAAAAATCAAGTGTCACGTAGATGAAACAAAGTTGTGTAGAAGTAGAATAAACTGTTTTAGTTGTCGTATTATTGTTGCCTCCCATACCAATACTTTTCAACTTTTTCACTCCTTATAGCCATCCGGTATTGTAGATAGCTCACCATCCCTTAAAAAATGAATATGTCTTCATATTCATAACAGCACCATAGTCTTTACTTCATTTTCGTACTCGTCCTCTTCCACCTTATTATAATTTTGTTTTACGTACATTACTTGACCTCCAATCCCTTCTCTTGTAGACTCTTCAATCGTGGCATGGGTGGGACTTTACCAATACATGCCTTAATCCGTGACCCGCCCACACTGATTGTACAACTTCCACAATCTCCCCTTATTATATTTTGTTTGTTTTGTTTTTGTGTAAAGTGAATTGAGAATTGTTTGTGTGAGTGTTCTGAATAAAGATAATAATTCGACTAGGACGTGACGTGTTGTTATATATGTCGCTTCCAATATTTGGTACACCGGAATTATGGTAGAGATTGCGTCCTCTCCCCAATGAAAACAAAAGTTCGATCCCACACATCAAATGTTTTAATCCGTTCACATTTAACTTACCGTTTACATGAGTACTTTGGTTTCACGCCTAATTTTGCACATGCATCCTTCAGCGGTGTGCCCTCGGGAATATCAATCTTTTTACTTCCCGATGTTAGCACTGTCATTTGTAAACTACTATCCGTCCTACTCCTAATACAACAACTATTGCTAGATGGACTAGTAGGCACTGCTACGAATGCATGAGTCGTTCGTCCCAGCAACAATAGTAGTACCGTAGATATAGATATAATAAAGGGTGCAAATCTAAACATATCGTGGATGGTGATCAAGTAGATAGATAAGTGCCGTCCTATGTGCTTGCCTTTGTCTGAGACTGACGACTGTGACGCCGCATTCGTGGTCACGCTTTCGCTTTGAGTCCCCCCTTTCCCGCGCATTGGCTCTTCTTCCACACGACGTATTCTTAAACACACACTTCGACTCTCAGAGTCAGAGAACGAAGACGGTGGAGCGCCAGCACCATGAGAATATCGCACACCCTCCTTCCCATACTACTCAGTGCCTGCTGCCGATGTGAAGCGTTCAATGCCGTGCCGTCGTCGTCAGTCTCGGCGCGTCAATTATCAATCTCCTTATCGTCACCGATGTCTAGGACAAAGCGAACGTTGATCGCATCGGCCACCATCCCCGAGCAGGTCGGGAGGACGACTGCGGATACTACTACTACTACTACCATTGGCATCCCCGGTACGGCCGATTTGCCATGGTCGGAATTGGGATTCGAATATCGGCCGACCAAGTCGCATTTGCGCATGGTCTACTCCTCCGGTTCCTGGCGGCAGCCCGCCACATTGATCGAATCGCCCTATTTGAATGTGCACATTGGCGCCACGGCACTGCACTACGGCCAATCGTGCTTCGAGGGATTGAAGGCATTCGCGCATGCCGACGGGTCGGTACATTTACACCGACCCGATGAGAATGGAATGCGCATTAATAGGAGTGCGGCGCGTGTGATGATGCCCGAAATACCGTTGGATATGTTTATTAAAGCATGTAATGATGTCGTTAAGGATAATATTGCCTATGGTGAGTTTATTATATATTAAACTGTTGTTTGCTGTTGTTGAAATTATGAAATATATATGCAGTTGGATGTATGGTACATATGTGCGTGTGTGCGTGTATGCAATGATTGATGAAACTACCCATAAACGTTTGCAGTAAAAGCTGATTTTGAGCTGAGTCTCATGGAGCACCATTATAACTTCCTTGGATGTCTGAGCGTACACACACAACACACACACACACACAACAAAATGGAGACAGATTTATTTTTTTGCGTCTTCTGTTTCTCACGCATACCAACCTTACTTTGCTTTCCATTGAAAATCAATAATTTCACCTTTTAACGCCATCATCCAAAGTTCCACCGTATGGTTCTGGAGGCGCACTTTACCTCCGACCACTCCTCTTTGGTTCTGGTCCACGCATTGGTTTGCAGCCTGCAGAGGAATACACCTTCCTTATTATGGTTGTGCCCGTTGGCGACTATTACAAGGGTGGACTTGCCAAACCAGTTTCCGGACTCATTGTCGAGGATTATGATCGTGCCGCACCGCGTGGCGTCGGGGCTGCCAAAGTTGCCGGTAACTATGCCGCGGACTTAATCCCCAATATGGAGGCAAAGAAATCAGGATATCCCATTTGTCTATATTTAGATGCCGCAACGCATACGAAGGTGGAAGAATTTAGTACCTCCAACTTTATTGGGATTGATAATACGAATAAACGGTTCATTACACCCAAGAGTCCTAGTGTACTACCATCGGTGACGAATAAGAGTTTACAAACTATTGCCAAGGATTATGGTATGACCATTGAAGCGCGGGATATTATGGTGGATGAGCTTGAGTCATTTGATGAGGTTGTTGCATGTGGTACGGCAGTAGTCGTAACGCCCATTGGAAGTTTAACACGGTTGAATTCGGATGGCGGCGGAGGAGGAAAGCCCAAAACATATCAATTTACAACAGATGTAGGTGAAACGACACGTATTTTATATGATCGAGTTAGGAGTATCCAGAATGGTGAAGCTGAGGACGTTCATAAATGGAATTTTAAGGTCCAGTAATTACGATTTTACATATCACGAATTACTGAAATGATTTCTCTGTCGTTCTTCACTCCTTCTTACCTCCCTAACCACACGCACGCACGCACAAAGTAAATTAAGCAGTAACATATGGGTAACCAAGGACTACCATAAACTATAAAAATAATGAGTCTTTTCTCCTATTATCATTCGTCGTCAACCTGCAGCAAATCGTTTACCTTGCTACCTTCAAAGTCAACCCTCAAACTCAGGAGTGACTTTACATCATCTAACTTCAAATCCCAATTGCCCTTCCTCTTTGATACGCTGATGAAGTCTAATGCGTCCTCAAGATCATCTACATTCAGTAGTGTAGTAATCTGGTTAAGACGTGAAAGTGGAGGACATGCCTTGCAGAGAGTAACATTGGACTTCAATTCGGGTGAATCGATACGGTCTTTCACGAAGTGCATCAGGTAACGGATGTCGGAGTCAAGACTCATAGCCCCCAAAGGAGTGAATGAACTCTTGCGAATGGCAGACTCAAGTCGTTTGGCAACCTTTCCTGCAATACCAATCACCAAATTGTCGGAGAGCTCGAGAACTAAATGCACTCTGAGAGGCTCGATAAGCTCGTCTAGACTTGAGCACCTGTCGATTGGACGAACAAAGAAGGCAAATGTATGAGACCCAGTCAACGAAAGGCAAAAAGTAAACATTACGAAAACACGTAACATGGTCGTATGAACTCACAATCGCCAAATGTAACCCTCACTAATCTGTGATAATTCAAATGCAGCATCGTCTAAATTATAATCCAAAATAACCTTGGCCACTGCTGGAGCACCAACAGGAGTCAGGACGGTTGTGCCCAAGAAATTGGAGGCGGCGCTACTTGAATTGTCCACACCCACGGAATCATTCACAATTTGCTTAACACGTGGTACAAGAGTGGCAATTAACTCCTCAATAGCTCTAGTCGAAGCCTGAGAGAAGGCGTCCACGACACCACCTAATCCTTTCACACACATGCGAAGTTGTTCTGTCACATGCCCACGAGGGTATCCTACATCAATTTCCTTTAAGAAATTCGTTTCCAATCGTTTGGTATAGTCCGCCACAACCTCCAAATCGTTCAAACTCGCGACTGCCCTGGCAATCCCTATCATTGTCCGTTGTTTCATCGCCTCGCCAGTAGTCTCATCGCCCACCTTACTACCCCCGCCCCCACCTGCTCGAGCTGCAGCACCCTGTACACCCCGAAATCCTTTCCCAGCAGTCGTCTTCGCAAATGTTAGTGCAACCTGTCCAAGTCCTGACTGTCCATCAAGCAACCCCTCACCAGGTTTCACAAGGGATGTACCCAATTCGGCACGACGGGTTAATACATCTAACAGTACCCGGCCAAGCACATCCACACATACATTCGCGGCAGCAGATGCCACGCCAGTATGACCCGTCGCAAACGCACGCAACGTAGATCGGCGTGCGGCAAAGAGACATTCATCCACGAGAGTGGTCTGTAGGGCACGCGATCCAGACACAACAATAGTCGAGTATGTATTATTGGAATTGATATTGCCAATAGCCACGTGAGTGAATGTCGATTCGTCTGGATAATTGGCATGAATAAAGGCACGTTGCATCCCAGCAAGGAGTAAACATCGTTCCAATGAGGAGTAATAACCGCCAATTTCAGCAGCAACCTCATTTAACGCTGTACGTGGCGGCAATATCTCAAGTCTATCCTCCACCTCTGGTTCGTCATCGACGATTACCACGGCATTCTTCTTGCCCCGGGGCGTTAGGACTGATGTTGCCAGCGTGGCTGCTGCCTCTCCTCCTCCACCATCACCACTCCTTGCATTGGCAATCTCCTTCGAACGTTTCATTTCTTCACGTTTTTGTGCCTTACGTAACTTACGTGCCTTTAATACCTCATCAACGGCATGCCGGACGAACCGCTCATATGATTCAGTATGCTGCATCACAAGTGCCCATTCCTCAAGTGCACTATCCACATCTGATAAGTTACCGACCTCTAAAGTAAAGCCGCAATCATCGCGTTGTGCAGCATGCCGACGTGATGCAATGTTATCAAGGTTGGTGGTGGCATCCCCTCCTCCCCCACCCAGTCCCATGATCAAACTTGCAATATTGGACTCATCCATGCTACTACCAAACATTAGGACTTCATTTTCATCACCACCTCCACTACCACTGGCACCCGATCCAGTACGATCACTATATCCAGTGTATCGATTCTCAATTTTACTTGCAACTGTCTCCGCTCGACGTACAGTCCTCCCCAGTTCTTTCTCAGCCATGTACTCTCTTAATAAATCCACAACACGTTTCTCAGCCTCGACATGTACTAGCTGCACCAGTGCCGCATCCCCATCCGCATCCCCTAATGCATATGCCACCATTGGCAAATGATGACGCAAATGTGTTACACCACTATTATATATTTTGGCAAGTTTACCTGGAACTGATAGATTTTGTCTATTTTTTCGTTCCTCCTCGGCGCGTCGGCGCATGGCCGCACGACTCATCCCCTCTTCACGTTGAATGATGGTGGTAGCAGTATTATTATTATTATTATCGATAGCGTTGGGTGGTACTACTAATCCATCTCCATCGACTACTTCATCCACATCTAGGTTCATCTCACGTACGAGTACCGATTGTGAATATTGCAAGTATAATCGAACGCCCAATTCTGACATGTCTAGCATACCCAATAATGGTGTCAATTCTGATAAACCAACCACATCACCAGATTTTACCGATGCTTCATACTTTTCACCAATCACACGACGCAATATATCAGTCGTGGTGGCATGGGTTGTTAATACATCTGGTCCTGCCAATACTTTCGCTCGTTCGGATGCTGGCAGTCCTCCACCACCACCTGATGATGATGATGAATGTTTACCAGTAAGG
>Ga0247832_1003605_pt1 | contig 20887 bp, 17 predicted proteins | sample LaCruzMarch2015__10_FD_192407 | JGI IMG/M metagenome (GOLD analysis project Ga0247832, IMG submission 192407) | Freshwater microbial communities from meromictic Lake La Cruz, Castile-La Mancha, Spain - LaCruzMarch2015_4m | ecosystem: Environmental > Aquatic > Freshwater > Lake | place: Spain... | reverse complement strand
TAATTTTTTACTTAATTTTATTTTCTAAAATACATAAATATGACTGAAATGGTTAACAAGGATTATCCTTGCTCACAAAAAGATTTGTACTCAGTGTTGGAAACAGCATGGGGTAATTATGGTGTACACCTTACACGCTTTACGGCTTTTAAGGGCTTGTACACGGCTGCCTACAGAACAACATCGACTACAGCAATTGCAACAGCTAAGGCTATGCCCGATGATGATGCAAGAAGTGGTGCTTCGGAATTGTTGCACATTGAACTGGTGAAGCTTGGTGCTATTTGTACTCAAAACTTCCAAATGTTGAAAGCGTATATTGATACTGCCTTCACTGACAAGGAAGTACAAAAAGTACAATATGTAATAGCTGGACAAAACTACTACAGAGACGCTAGTAGACAGGACTGGGAAAGCACAACTTTGATGAACACAAGTGCGAAAAATTATTTGGCTACGCCTGCAAATGTAACCGCTTTAACAGCTGGAAATAATATGCCAGCAGGATTTGTAGCTACACAGAAAACAGCGAGTGATAATTTTGACGCTTTGTATGCTAGCTTTAAACTAGCAGAGGTAACTAGTGTGGAAACAGCGGCTAAGATAAAGGCTAATAATGCTTGCTACCAAACTGGAATACAGATGCTGAAGGATGCTCAGATTATTTTTATGAATGAACCTGAGATATTGACAAAGTTTGTATTTAAAAATTTGCTAGACCTTATAAACCCGCCTATAGCTGGTATAAAAGGAACAGTGAAAGAGAGGGGTACAAATTTACCGCTTGCAAGCGCAACTATAACTGCGCAACTTGATGGTGAAACCGCAATAGCTGTAGCTGTGGATGCTGATGGAGTGTTTGCAAAACAATTGGCAGAAGGAATGTATAAAATTACTGTAAGTGCTGTAGGCTATGTTGACCAAGTGTTTGACATGGAATTGAAACTTACAGGCTTGAAGACTCTGAATGTTGAACTAGTGGAAGTGGTTTAGGTTTTAGAGGTTAGATTTTAGAGGTGCGCTTTAGGCGCACCTTTTTTGTTTTAAAATTTCTAGAGATATGTGATATAACTAAGTAAAGCCTATGAGAACAGAGAAGCCTAGAATGTACATCTATTAAAGGGAAAGCTCTGTATTATAAAACGTTGAACTCAAGTTTTATTGACATTCTTTCTTTTTACCTAAAGTTGTGGGCTAAGCTTTTAAATATGTATTTTTGTAATACTGAAATTAATTATAAATATATGTGGAGGCATAATCTCAAAGATTGGGAAAAAGTAAATAAAGAGGTTTATAAGTTCTGTCTTGACCAAGCAGAAAAACGACTAAAAGATATAATTGAAGATAGTGAAAAGATTACTTCAAGGTCTTATACACTTATTGGAGTTTTAATTCCTTTGCTATCAATTTGTGTTGGAATTATACTTAAATACATTATCAGTAATTCACCCCTTGATTTAATTGTTTACATGTCAATTATCTCAGTATTGATAATTGGTTATTGTTTATGGAGTTTGTCTAAATTAGTCGGTGTTCGACAGATTTGGAGTTCAGGTACCGAACCTGTCAATATAGTAAAGTCTGAATATTTAGAAATAGAATCATTAATAGATGACGAACCTTTAAAGTTTCTGTATTTAAGTGAAATAGAACAGATACAACATAAGATTGATCAAAACAATATTATAAATCATAAGCGAATAAAAAAATTTAGCAACTGCCTTCAAGTCACAATTATATCTAGTGTAAGTATCATAATTTGTATTTTATTTCTTGCAATATTTTAAGATACAAAACCTGGCCTTTCTTCTTTTATTGTAGGAGTGGAAGTTTCGGGAGGTCTTTGAGGTACATCTTTGTCGAAAATTTCAAATTCTTTTACCATGATTATATATAATATTATTGTTATTTTAAATGTCTGACTTTTTGCAAATTTAAACAAAAGTTAGATTTCAGTTTATTTAAATCAAGTTAGTTATAAATTCAGTTACCTTTGGTAGGCTATCATATAAACCTCTTCCTGTCATAGATGAAGTAACAGTGCCTAGCCATTTCAAAACTTTAGTTTTAAATGTATTTTTATCACTACTGTTAGTGACTATTTCTTTTAGTTCATTTATTTCAGGTTCTTCAACCCCTAAACTCGAAAGCTTTGCATAGTCAATATTTAAGCTAACTGAAAAATCTGTTTGATTTACAGTTTGTCCATTTGCTATATTCAATGGATTATTATTACCATATATATGAGTGGTGATAATTGTTTGTACTTTTTCGTTGTTTTCTTGTGTCATTTCGTATTTGTCTTCAAGGTTAGGAAATTCGTTATTTAAATTCATTAAAGTATCTATAAGTTTTTGTTTTGTCATTTCAATTACATTCTGGTAATGAATTTTACCTATTTCTCTATACCCTTTTCTAATTACACCTTTGTATAATGCTATTTCTACTTTGTATGGGGTACTTACAATGTCAACTAATTGAGGGGGCAAGTTAATATAACCTTTTTGGGCTTCCATTCCATTAATTTGTGATTCTACTATCGATATAGGTTCAATTATGTAATGATGGTTGATTGCATCTTTAAGTTTCGCATCTAAATCTTCATTTGTAATAACTGGAAAATTATGTGTACTACCATTAGGCATTTCTATAACTAATTCAATTAAACTCCAAATTTTTCTGTATGATGGAAGATAAGCATCTTGATATTTATAACCTTCAAGCTCTTTGTTTAGCCAATTTGTGAAAATATCATTTTTTATTTCATTAGCTATCAACTTGGCTCTTGTTAAGCCTTGTGAAAGTTTAATTTTGTCATAAGCAATATCAGATATTAATTGTTTTATCATGTTATATTTCGTTTTTACATGTAGAAAATTTTAATGTAAGATGAATTAGTTTTTGTCGATACTTTTATTGAGTGACACATTATCAACAGCAAACTTGTTGCATTAAATTGTTAACTCTATTCAAAGATAATTTTTTTTATTTTAAATATTCAATTGGTCATTTTTATTTTTTGAAATTATTATATGATCTGCAATTTTGAGCAGAAGGGAGTACTTTTAAGCATTGATATGCCAAAAAATCACCTTATAACTTTTTGTAAATAAAAAAACATTATCTTATAACTAAAAATGATAATTCTATTTTTTTAATAGAATTATTTATGTGTTCGGTAAGTAGGTTATTTATGTGACTTTTTCAATCTCAATGCTGCATTTTAAGTGCAGCATTTCTTGTCATATGTTAATATTTAAATGAATGGTAATATGGATAGAATTATGGCGCACTTATTTATAATGAAATATATTTTGAGGTAATGGAATTAGAGTTTTTTTATACTCTTTTTATTTGAGCTTCAAGTTGCCTAACAGCAGAAAATTACAAATAGAATGGGGGCGTTCTGGATCGTTTAAAAAATAAATAAATAGGCTTTCAATACACCTTTTTTTATGGTATATTTTAATAAGATTTTTGGAAACTTTTTATCTTAGCTTATTGATTCCTCAAAGCCGATTATCTTTTAAAATATGAATCCATACTTTTTAAATAGTTAAAATATAGTTAAATACTTATATTTATTTTTATATTTAAAATGCAAATATTTAAATTTGATTAACCAAAAATTATTAAAAAACAAAAAAACAACCATGGAAACAACATTCAATTTCACAGATTATTCTGAACTTACAGCTAACACAGGGGTAGTGAGCATTAGTACTGCTAACTCTAATTTAGATGGCTCTGGAAGCACTACTCTAGTATTAACTGGTAACTCAGAAGGCACAATTGTTAATTCACTGATAATTAAAGCTACCCAAGCAACTACACAAGGAATGATTCGTTTTTTTATAAAAAACAGCGGAGGTACCCAATTGTTAATGGAAGTCCCAGTACCAGCAACTACACCTACTGCTGTACAGCCTTCATTTGAAACAAGGGTAAGTTGTGATTTAAATTTAGCTAATTTAAACCAGCTTTTGGTTTCAACTGAAAATGCAGAAAGTTTTACAATAATTGCAGAAGGAATTGACTGGCATTATCCTGATACTCCTTCTTGTTGTGACCATATGAAACGAAGAGCGAATAATGGATTTAATGATGTTAATACTGGCAACTCTAATTTAGACGGGACTGGTGCAATTGTAGATATATTAACAGCTGGAAATAATGGAACTAGTTTGCAGTCAATATTTGTAAAGGGACAATCTAATACTACCGAAGGTATGGTCAGATTATTTATAAGCAATGATGGAGGGACCACATATTATCTGTTTACAGAAATCTCCATACCTGCAAATAGACAAACAGGAGTTGTTCCTTCAACTATTAACTGGACTCAGAACTACAACTTAATTCTTCAAAATTCATATATCATTGCAGCCTCAACAGAAAATACAGAAACTTTTAGTATCATGATAAACAGCCTTGATTGGACTTATTAATTAAAAACTTTTAAAAAATAAAATTATGATAAAGAATAAATTAGAATCACTTAAAAGCAATCTGTTTAAATCCAATAAAATTGGTGGAATTAATGGTTCAGATGGTGGCAGTAATTTGATACCAAAACATATGGAAGGTAGTTTTAACGGTAGTCATTTTTCGCTAGATGTAGAATCATATGAAACTATGCATAAAGGTTGGAGCTGGGGGGGGCATGGCGGACATTATTGGACAACTGAAGACTGGAAAGGCACTGGCACTTATGATGGAATTCATGTTAAATCTAGTTAAAAAAGAGATACTTTTAAAACGCCAATTACTTTTTAAACGTGCAGAGAACAATTAATATTTTTACAGAAAATAATGAACTTACGGTTTACACAATATGCAAATGGCTTTCATTTTTGAACATTGATTATGTAAAAATTTATCCAGGAATTGAAGAATTTATTTTGTGTATCCAAAAAGATGAAAAGTATATACGCATAGATAAAAATAAATTCGATTTTAGCTACGATCAATTATATTGGTACAGAAGGGGGGAATTATATTTTAATTTAGAAACTCAAACAAGAGATTCAAAACAAAATATATACACAAAAGATGCAATTAAAGAGCTTAATGTTTTAAAAGAAGTTATTTATAAACTTATTGAGGATGGGAAATGCTTTGCTAGTTTTCAAAACGCAGAATTAAATAGACTTCATATTTTAATTACTGCTGACAAATACGGATTAAAAGTGCCTAATTTTTTAGCAACAAATTCAAAAAAAGAATTAACAATGTTCTTTAACGAGAATAAGACTATAGTTAATAAACCTCTTGGTAATGGGTTATTTGATGTAAATAAAAATAAAATGCATGCAACTTATACGTCAATTTTCACTAAGAATGACATGAACAAGCTTCCTGAATTTTTTTTTCCAAGCCTCTTCCTAGAATATATAAATAAAGAATATGAGGTTAGAGCATTTTACATTTCTGGTGTATTCTATAGTATGGCAATAATGTCACAGAGCAATTCAAAAACGAAAATTGATTTTAGACGTTATGATATAGAATTTCCTAATAGATATACACCATTTAAACTACCATCTCAAATCGAAAGAAAATTAAGAAGTTTAATTAAACACCTAAAACTAAATACTTGTTCAATAGATATATTAGTTGATAAAAGCAGAAATTATTATTTTTTGGAAATTAATCCAGTTGGTCAGTTCACATTCGTTGGGCATCCATGTAATTATTATTTAGAAAAGATTTTTGCTCAAAATTTAATATCTTTTAGAAAAAATAAATCAAATGAAAAAGAAAATTAGTCAAATACCCATAATGACTCCAATATATCAACAGAAAACAGAAATTTTCAACTACAACAAACAGAAAAATCAAATTATGAGAAGTAAAAAAGCAAAAGTAGAAGATTTTAATGTGCTAATTTCTGTTGCTCATCCTCATAAATTTGTTACCAGAAGATTTTACTAATGTACAGAAATTCGAAAATGTACTTTATTGTTTTTGGAAATGTTCAATTAAACAAAGGAGCTAAGCGATGTTTAATTTTAGATTCTTATAGAAAGTTATATTACTTAATTCCTTTAGGATTATTTAATATTTTAAAAAAATACAAAAATCAAACTATTTCAGATATATATAGAAAATTTAATAAAAATGAATGGTCTGTACTTGATGAATATTTTGACTTCCTAGTAAAAGAAGATCTTGTATTTTTAACTCCATTTATATCTGATTTAAAGAGATTTAAGCCTATGTCTATTCAATGGGATCATTATGGATTGATTACTAATTCAGTAATGGAGTTTAAATCAATGGATCAATTTAATGACCGAAAATTTGTTTTAAATCAAATAAATAATTTAAATTGCATGTATTTACAGTTGTTTTTTTCTTGCACTATTAAATTTGAAGATTTTGAGGGATTAGCTTTAGCTTTTGAAGATACAGAATTTAGAAGCATCGAAATATTTTCAATTTACAATCAAACGATTAACACAGAGCTAATTGCATCTTTCTTTCAAAAGTATACAAGAATTTCAAAGATTGTATTATACTGTTCCCCTCAAAATATAACAAATGATTATTTACAAGGATTCAGTAGTTTAATTTATTCAATGCAAAAAAATGGTGATGCTTTGGCTTGCGGTAAAATTAGCCCTACATATTTTTCAGCTACAGTTTCTCATTATACAGAATCCCAACATCATAATACTTGCCTCAATAGGAAAATTTGTATAGATGAAGAGGGGGAAATAAAAAACTGCCCAAGCATGCCTAAAAGTTATGGTAATATAAAAAATACTAACCTTTTAGAAATTATTAATAATCCGACATTTCAGGAAGTTTGGCATTTAAAAAAAGACGATATCACCAAATGTAAAGACTGTGAGTTTAGACATATTTGTACTGACTGCAGAGCTTTTGTAGATAATCCAGAAGATAAATTTTCAGCACCATTAAAATGCGGATATAACCCATACACTGGTGAATGGGAAGAATGGAGTAAAAATCCATTAAAAGAAAAAGCTATTGAATTTTATGGATTGCAAAATCAAAATTAGTACTTCATAATGAAACTTAAATGCATTTCTTGTTAAGTCATTATATTATTCAAGTTTCATTTTTAAAATATTTAAACTATCGTATTTTTTTTGAATCGACTTCATATTTTGCTCATAATATGGTAAATTTTGTTCGTATGATTTTGCATCCCATAATAAGTTCCAATGCATTAAATAATCTGACATTGTTTGTAATCCAACTGATGCACGTCGTTTATCAACATTAATAGGATCTTCTAAAGGCAGCACAATCATTTGTTTTAAAATAGGGTCATAGCCAATCTGACTTCCATAAATTTGTCGTTTCCCCTGATCTATAGCAACTCGATCTTCTAAGAATGATAAATCCTCACTAGATGCTTTACCCTTCTTTGCTGCATCCCGTAATAAAGGTAAATATTTTCTCTGCGTTGCAGAATCAGCATGTTGTATCACTAGAAAAAGCGCAGTGTTGCCGTCATAACCTACTTCTTCAGCACCAAGCCAACCATATTTGTCAATAATAGAAAGCACTTTTTTCAAATTAATTGAATCCTGAGTATAACCATGTTTGTTAAAATTTTTTATTTCAGTTGAATTCTTACCGTACTTACTTTCCATATTGTCAATCATTTTCCGATAGTACTGATCTTGGTACAAAATTTCGTCTAACTGATCAGCCAGTTCAGAATTAATATTCGGAAATTTTCGATTGCGATTTCGTTTCATCCCATCAATTACAGTTTTCCACATAGGATATTTTTGAAGAGGAGACAATCTTCTATCTTTAGTTAAATCTGTAATTTTCTTCATAACATAATCAGTATCAGAAATGAAAGTATTTAGTTGTAAAAATGCACTGTCTACTTCATCTGCGAGCATCCAATAGTAAGCAGCATCAACAATATGGCTACTTTGAACATGGTTAGGATTTTCTCTAAATGCATAGGTGAATTTAGTTGCAGCACCTTTATAATTTTTTGCTTTAGCTAGTTTCCGACCTTCAATAATATAATCACTATAAAACAAAACTTCACTTTGTGAATTTTTAGCATCTTTATTCTTATTAAAATTACTACAAGAAAGAAAAATTAGAATTAATAAAAACAATAATAAATATTTCATAGATTTTTTTTTAAATATAAACTTAAATTTTGAGTAATAAATTCATTCGATATAAATTAACAATGTTAATATGAGATTTTTCACTTTCTGGCATAGAATCATATTAAATAGGATTCTATGATCAATTTAATCTTATAAATAAAGCCTGCATTAACTCAGCTGAATATTGAAGATGTCGATGATGGATAGCCCCGATGTAAGCAAGTCTCGTCATTTCTGACGAGACTGCTAGCAGCGGGAATTAGTTTAATAATGCTATGTTGCTCGGCTCCAAAAAAACAATTACAATTTGCCTAAGTATGAACTGAATGATATCTCAATGTTATGCTTCAGTTACGTTCTTTTTGTAATAAAATAGTCAGTTAAAATCAACATTTTGTAATTGTATATAAACCTAAAAATTGACATTAAATTTTGTTCATCTACTGGTAAAGTTTACGTAATATACTGAGGACCTGTTTTTCTTTTCTTTGCAAAAAATATATATGAAAAAATTTACACTATTTATTTGTTTGCTTTTACATGCACTTTGGGGCTACTCTCAAACCCCAATTACGCAATGGGATTTTAATGCATTGGCTGCACTTCCAACTACAGGAAGTGGAACGCTAACTAATATTGGAGGTATAACATTTACTTACGCATCTGGTTCAGCATCAGGAGGTTCTAGCGATCCGTCGGGTACAAATAATGCATATAATACCACAGGTTATCCAGCTCAAAGTACTTTGCCCAAAACGGCTGGTTTGCAAGTTGCGGTTTCAACAGTAGGTTTTCAAAATATACAATTTAGATTTGATCAACGATTGAGTAACACCTCAAACAATACTTATGTAGTACAATATACAACAGATATTACAGCAGCTGTTCCAGTATGGATAGATGCACAAGTATTTACGTTTACGCCAGCTGCAACAGGTACTGGTGATGTATGGTACAATTTGCGAAATACAAATCTTTCAGCAGTAACAGCATTGAACAATAATCCGAATGTTGGTTTTAGAATAGTTAGCGACTACGATCCTATTGCTGGTACTTACTTGGCTTCAAGATCTACAAGCAGTTATGCAACTACTGGTACATCACGTTTTGATATGGTTACTGTTTCTGGAAATTCAATAACTCCTCCAGTGGCATACCAAGTCCAATTTATTGGCAATGATAAAACTGTGAATGAACAATCAGGTACAGTTAATGTATATGCTATTATTGATGTAGCGGGCAATGTCGCTTCATCTGTAGATCTTGCTGTATCTACATTGTCGAATACTACAAGTGGTAGTGATTATACGATTGCAAATTCTACTTTTACAATTCCAGTGACTGCTCAAGTTGGCGATACAATTATTATGCCTATCACTTTAACTGATGATATGACTGCTGAATCAGATGAGTACATTGTTTTGAAATTTAATAACGGGGTTAATTTAACTTACCAAGCTAATGATCAATATGTTGTTTATATAAAAGACAATGATAAAGTATTGCCTGTTGCAACCAATAAATTAAATCTCGAACTTGTATCTAGTTTTAGCAATGGTGCAGCTGGTACAAATTCGTCTGAAATCGTTGCTTACGATTCTATGAGTCGTCGTTTATTCATTGCCAATAGTGTAGGAGCTAAGCTGGATATCGTATCGTTTGCTAATCCGCTTAATCCAGTTATGATTTCATCTATTCCTGTTAGTGCTTATGGAAACCTAAACAGTGTTGCTGTAAAGAATGGTGTAGTGGCTTTGGCAATAGAAAATTCAAATCCTCAATCAAATGGCTTCATCGTATTTCTTGATACCAATGGTACTTTTTTAAACCAAGTCAATGCTGGTGCTATGCCAGATATGATTACGTTTAATCATAGTGGTACGAAAGTTTATACTGCAAACGAAGGTGAGCCAAATACAACTTATACTTCAGATCCAGAAGGTTCAATTACAGTTGTTAATTTATCTTCTGGTGTATTAAGTGCCACAAGTACCAATATCAACTTTAATGCATTCAATGCACAAGAAGTTGCATTGAAAGCACAAGGCATTAGAATTTTTGGACCAGGTGCTTCAGTATCTCAAGATTTGGAACCAGAGTATATAGCCATATCCGATGATGATACAAAAGCATGGGTTTCGCTTCAAGAAAACAATGCAATGGCTGAAATAAATTTAACGACAAATTCTGTAACTTCAATTTATCCATTGGGATATAAAAATCATAATCTTGCAGAAAATGGTTTTGATGCATCGAACACAACTACGGGTATTAATATTGCTCAATATCCAGTGAAAGGGATGTACCTTCCAGATGCTATAGCACAATACACAACAGGAGGCAATACTTATATTTTCTCTGCCAACGAAGGTGATGCTAGAGAATATTCAGCCTATAGCGAAATAAAAAGAGTAAGCAATGCAACCTATTTATTAGACAGTACCATATTTCCGAAAGCAACTGAAATGAAAAATAATAGTTTCTTAGGTCGTCTAAATATTACAACTTCTATGGGCGATTTAGACAATGATGGTGACTTTGATGAAATATATACTTATGGCGCTAGATCTTTTTCAGTATGGCAAGCCAATGCTGGTTTGAGCCAAGTATACGATAGTAAAAATGAATTGGAGTTGATTACTGAAAATCATCCTATATATGGATCTATGTTTAATGCAAGCAATGGTGCAAGTATAACAATCAAAGACCGTAGCGATGACAAAGGTCCTGAACCAGAAGGAGTAGCTATTGGAAATGTAAATACTACACCATATGTCTTTATAGCTTTGGAAAGAATAGGTGGTGTAATGGCATATGATATTACAAATCCTACTTCACCACAGTACGTTACCTATAAAAATAATAGAGGACCAGATTTAGGTTCTGAAGGAATTATATTTATTTCTAAAAATCAAAGCCCTGATGGCCACGATTACGTGATATTGGCCAACGAAATTAGTAGCACGCTTAGTATTTACAAAGTGGAAGAAAATTGTTCAGGTACACCTACAGCTGGTATACCAGGATTTTTGGCTGATACTCTTTGCGCAGGCAGTACAGATTCATTGTGGGTAGATATTGCATATCCTACGAAAGGTATACAATATCAATGGCAACAAAATACAGGACTTGGATGGAGTAATGTAGCACCTGGTAATGGCGATACAAGTGAGCATTATGTTACTGATGTTTTAACTGTAAATACTCAATTTAGACTTATTGCTACTTGTACCAACTCAAATGAAAAAGATACAACTGATGCAATCAGTATTATTGTAAATCCTTTGCCTACACCTACTATAGTTAGTTCTGCCAACAATGTGTGTGAACATACAATAGTAACGCTTACAGCTTCAGGTGCTGTGGATTATGCATGGAGTGGTGGTATTACAAATGCTATACCATTTAATGTGGCTTCTACAACTACTTATACCGTAAATGCAACTGATGCAAATGGATGCAGCGCTACAAGTCAAATTACTCTGTCCGTTAACAATGCATCTTCAGAAATTAGTTTAGCTACGGCATTAAACGCATTATCTACAACTGGAATGGTATCTGCAAATCAAACCCAAATCCTAAATTCGATTGTAAATTATTATTCAGGTTCTTGCAATCTAATTGCCACCTTAGCACAGAATGTAAACAATATGGGTAATACAATCGTAACTGCACATGTTGAAAACAATCAACCATTGCATAATACTCAACCTTATGTTAAACGTTGGTTCGAAGTAATTGCTGATACCAACAGCGCTGCAGTCGTTTATTTTTACTTCACTCAACATGATTTTGATACATACAATACCTATGCATTAGCCAATAGCTGGCCATTATTGCCAGTCAACAGTTTGGATACTGCAGGTATAGCAAATATTAGATTAACTAAAAATGACAATGCTGGTTTAGGTAATAATCCTGTTGGAATTACGCCAGATAGTATCTCTTACAATGCAACATCTATGTATTGGGTTGTGGGAATTACTACACCTTCATTTAGTCAATTCAGACTTCACGCTGCTAATCCTGCCGGTGTACCTTTGCCGCTTGCTTGGTTAAATTTTGAGGTGAAAGCTAATAACAATACTTCGCATATTTTGACTTGGGAAACAGCAAATGAGTTCAATGTAAAAGATTTTTCTGTTCAACAAAGTGCAAATGGAATTGATTTTAAAACCTTGGGCACATTGCAACCAGAAACTGATCATTTGTATACTTTCGTAAACAATTCACTTTTAAATGGTGTTAATTATTACCGTATAGCTCAAGTGGATTTAGATGGAAATATCAACTACAGCAAAACAATTTCAGTGCTTAATGCTAACAGTGATTATACAGTGACTTTGTATCCAAACCCTGCAAATGATTACGTTAATATTTCGTTTGAATCTACGAGACAATCTGCTGCGATTATTGAACTTTATGATCTTACAGGTAGAAAATTATCTTCTAAAATTATCACTACTCAAGTAGGTGCAAATCAAACCGAGGTATCTTTAGTGTCATTACCGAAAGGCATATATTCATTAATCGTAAGAAGAAATGGTATATCAGATCAAGTATTAAAACTCACTAAAAACTAACAATCTTAACAAATTAAATCCTATCAAAAAGAGGCTACATCATTGTAGTCTCTTTTTTTTGGGCCTATATTTTTTGTGAAAACTTTCAAAATCCAGGTCCAATGAGGAAAAAAAAATGCAATTTGGAGCCAAGCTTAATCGCTTTATTGAGCTACTTCTTGCTCCCGTCTCGTCCCAAAAGACGAGCCGAGATCAAGGCTACCCATCAGTGACATGTACTTTATAGAGCGGGGGAGAACAGGGAAATTCAATCGACTTTTACCTTTGTAGCTTAAACAACAGATCAAATCATAAAGCTAAAGAAGCTATACAGAACTGAAATTCTAATTACATTATAGTGTCAAATAAACATCTTATGCAATCTGTTATTGTGAAATTAATTTTTTGATCAATGAAATTTGCCCTAAATGATAATAACTATGCTCAAGAATGCCTTCGATGTTTCGGAGATAAGTTCCGTACTTTTCATCTATAAATGGTTGGTCAAATGTTATATCATCCATTTGTTCAATTTTGAGGACAAAAAGTTCTGAATTCTGTATAAAATCAGCAAGCATTTTTTGCCAATCGGATTCGGATTGAATGGGCGGCATGTCAAAACTAAATCTATCGCTTATTTCAAGTTTGCCAGTTTCGAAAGCGCTTATTAGTCCTCCCAAATAATAATTGATATGAAAAGTTAGTACGGCAATTGTATTTAAGTTTTCAATTGGATAGATTGCTTGTTGCCAAGTTATACTTTCCAATTGTTCCTTATAATTTGTATTGGCAATCCAATGGCCATCTAAAAATACTTCTCGAAGTCGGCTAGCAATGCTTAGGTTTCTTGTCATTGTATAATGCAATTTTTATGCTTTTTTGAGAGAAAAAAATGATTGAATTTCGCCTTTTAGTTTTGTTTCAGTATAAATCAAAGATAGAGTAAATGGCTAAATATAATTTGTAGAAGTAGAGCCTGATTTATATAAATGGTAGAATGTCTATACCCTTCATGATTTGAATCGCTTGCATCTATTTAATCTTTGTATACCTTACAAAAAAAGGAGCAACTACTTGGTGTAGATTGCTCCTCGAATATTTATTTAAATTGTTGTGCTATTTGTTTTCAACTATTATTTTTTCAGCTATTTTGATGTAGGCATTGTCTTCTTCAGCTTGGGCTAAAGTAAGGGTTTGCTGCGCTGCTGCTAATGCACCTTTTTTATCGTTCATTTTAGCATGGATCTTCGCTTTTAATCCCCATACCCAATAGGCTTTAGGATTCATTTCAGTAGCTTGGGTTACCCAATTTAAAGCTTTGCTCAAGTCTTTGTTGTTTTCGTAGTAGTAACTTGCCGATTGGTAGTACGGACGTGCATCTGTAGTCATGACTGTTTCGATATTCGCCATGATTTTAGCATCAATTTCTGTTTTGACAGTAAAACCTACACGTGTTTTTTCCCATACCAAATCGATGTTGACTGAAGTCGGAGTAATGTTTGCAAACTCTATCGTAAAGGTTTCGGTTTTGTCGTTCATGGCTTTTGCTGTGGCTTTAAAGCGGGCTACTTCGTTTTCGGTTTTGTATTCGCCCACATTGCCGCCAAGTTTGGTATCGTTGTATAGCATAATGTCCCATGTATCTTTGTTTGGGATTGTGTATAATGCATAGGTTCCAGCTTTGATGGCTTTGCCATCTATAGTGACATCATCGCCAAAGGTTAGTTTGGTAGAGCCATTGGCACCAGTGCGCCAAATTTTTCCAAAAGGTACAACATCGCCAAATACAACGCGGCCTTTAGCACTTGGTCTACAATATTCGACTGTGATGTCGGAAAGTGCAAAGGTTTGTTTGATGGTTTGTAATGGGCTGCCAGCTGGTGTTTTCAGGGCTTGTGCGTGCATGCTTGTGCTTAAGGCTAAAAGCATAAATAAACTAAGTACTAAGGTTTTGACGTTTTGTATCATGTATGTGTGTTTGGGTTTAAAATGAATGCAAATGTACTTGTTCTTCGTTTGATGGCATCAAAAAAGCAGCTCAAGTTTTGTTTATTTTTTCGATATGCTATTGTGAAGGGGCTGATTTTCTCGTTGAGACGGTTTGAATTTTAAATGCTTGTTTTGGCATAATAATGCAACAGTTTAAGCCTGTTTGTGGTTTTTTCCATATCGCAAATAAGATCGCTTCGCTGATAAGTGGTTGGAGAAAAAATGCCATTGCTTTTTCGGGCTGCTTGTTCCAGCACATCAAGGCAAACATATCCTCTTGCAATGATTAATGCTGCAAATCGTAAGAATTTCTGTTGATTGGCTTTAGGGTAATTGGTTTGGCGTGCAAGGGCAAAAGTTTCTTCTGTAAGCTTGGTATAATATGTTCGCAATGTATAGATATGATGAGCTGTAGTTGCCAAGGTCTGTACATTGTTTTTCATGTCTTTATACACATCAAACATGTCATTTTCAAGTTGGCTGATGCTTCCAAAGTTATAGAGCATTTGTTCCTCTATTTTGTCGTGACATGGTCCTAGCGCTGTGCGGTAATACAAAAAAGATACACCACCTTTGACACAAGTTATTTGTTGTAGTTCTTCTCGAGTAAGGGGAGTATGCTCTGATTGTTTGTTGCTCCATAGCTGGGCATCGTATACTTGATCACAATACGACTTTAAAACTTCGGGTTCGTCAAGATGTGCTAGCGCATGTCTAAAAAGCCGAATGATTAACCGTTGATGTGCATTCATTGCATTGCTTTCGTCTGGAGCGTCTAGCAATACTTTAATATGTTCTTTGGATGTTTTTTTTTCGTCAAAAAAATCGTCAAATAATCCAGTCAATGCACCCAAATAGGTCATAGCATGTCGTTCGCGTGTTATCATGGCTTGTCCGCGCAACAAGCAAAATGCTTCACCCAATATAGCGGGTACGGCATAGCCGTAGTAATCGTTGATCTTTTTAAAATCTTTTTCAGATAAACTGTCATCGATATTTTTCTGGATGTCTTGAAGGTCGATATCAATGGTTTGTTGCATAAACGTTCGCTGTTGCTTCAGGCCTTGTACAAAGGCGTTTTTGATGCTGGGCAAGGCAAGAAGATTAGCAACATAATTGAACATGGTATATCGTATCAGCGTCTAAAAATAATGAAGAAATAAAAAACTGAATTTAGTTTTTACAAATTTTCTCTGCATGTATAATGGTGTTGTATTCATTGCGAAGCTGAACAATATAAGTCCCAGATGATAGTGTAGAAATATCAACCAATACTACATCGGAGTTTTGAGGTACATGAGTCAAATGTAATAGTTTTCGACCACTCAAATCATAGATATCTATATTCGAAATTTCATTTAATCGGGCTGAACGGATTTGAATTTGTTCAAACGCAGGAATAGGGAAAAAGGTAAATTGCGGTTCGATTTTTTCAATAGTAGAGGTGGTTGTTACTAGCCCACAACCACCTGTAGGTGCATCGGTCTGAATAGGATCTATAATGTTGCTTTTTTGAATGCCAAAGCAATACTCACCGGCTTTGATTTCTCGAGCATACACACTTCCATTTCTATCGTTGAGTGAGCCTGGTCGTATACTGTCGTTTGCAAATTGCCATTCTTCAGTGGCGTCTTTACGATAAAATAATCGTATACTGTCGTCGGTGTTTTTGATCCAAACACTATCGAGATAACTATTGTTTGGACCTGCATCGTAACTAAATTGAAGTAAGCCTTGTATGTTGTTGAGATTGATGCCATCAATTTTCCAGTAACGACTATCACAAAGTATAAATCCATTGGCTGCCGCTATTGTTTTGAATCTATCGGGAGCTATCCAGCTGTGTTCGATACGAATAAGAGATGAATCGCTTGTGTTGTTTATTGCTTTTGTAAGCAATCTGCATTTGGCTTGATTGAAAATGGTATTGCCAACTATCTTCACTAATTTTTGTTCTTCAGTGATGGCGTCACTGATTTTTGAATCGGGGTCGATTACAATCATGCTAGGAATAAACGGTAGTTGTACATTGAATTGCATACAACGACCATTGAACGTCAGTTTAAAAACATGTTTGGTCATTTGAGCATCATATATTCCGATTTCAAGTGGAACGACATCGAAGTAGTTCGTATTTTTGTGTTTGCGTTGACGTAAAAATATGCTGACATCTTGCATCGCTCCATTGGGTACGACTTGGGTAGAATCGATTGAGAAATGTGCAAATCCTTGGTCAAATATCCAATTGTTGAAATAATTGGTCATGCTGGTGCCTGTGTATGTACTTAGGAAATCTCTAAGGTCAAAACTGCTAATATGTTTGAATTTATTGGCATTTAAAAATGCAGTCAATCCATTAAAAAACAAACTGTCACCAAGGTAAGAACGCATGGTATGTATCATATCAGCACCTTTTAGATAGACTGTAGTGCCATAGGTATGAATACTGTCCATATTGGCCACAGATCTATATCCATCATCATTGATATGTGCCTTGCTCACTACTTGAAAGTGATTGGCTTTTGCAGCATCTAAATATGCGATCGATCCATAAGTATATTCTTGATGTAGAAATTCGCAATAGGATGCAAATCCTTCATTGAGCCACATATCGCCTGCAGTGCTGCAAGTGACCAAATCGCCCCACCAATGATGTGACAATTCGTGTGCAATGAGTGTTTCGTAATTGAGTGTACCATCTATAAATGGACGACCTATGTGGATATTCGTAGCATGTTCCATGGCGCCAGCATTAAACGGAACTAGCGTATAACCAACTTTAGGCCAAGAATGTGCGCCAAAATTTTCTTCAAGCATACTAAAGGATTCTTGCAGATGTGCAAATGAGCCATTGACTTTGTTTGTATCTACCACCTCGCAAGCTATGAGTGCATCGGTATTGCCATTGATACCATTGAGGTTTTTATGCATTAATACATAGTTACAAACTGCAACGGCAGCCAAATAACTTGGGATTTCTTCTTGCAATTTCCAGTGCCACGTTTTGGTATTGTTGGCATTGGTAATACTGTCCAAGAGTAAGCCATTACAAACGCCCATTTTATCGGCATTGGTTGTAATGTAAAACTCATAAGCGCTACGTTCTACAAAATTATCAAAACATGGGTGCCAAGTTCGTCCAAAGGAATGCGGTTGTGCATTAAATCCTACTCCCATCTGAAATCCGTAGTTGCCTACAAAAGAAAATCCACCCCAAGTTGCATCTGCAATAGGTACACCATGATAATATATATCAACCAAGGCCGTATCATTTTGATTAAAGGTAGATGCTGTATTTACAGTCAAATAAAATCCATTGGTTGAGTAGCTGACAAGGCTATTGTTGATCAATATACTATCTACGGTCAATCCTTCTAGGTCAAACACCATTTGGTTCACGCCATTCATTTTGCATTGCACATCCAGGGTAGCTTTTGCAAAAATATTTTTGGTTACAAAGTCAGTTATATTGAAATCTATGATAGTTTTGCGGATATCTAACGTATCACTTCGAAAGCTACTTGCTGATTGGGCTGAAATGGAAGAAAACAAACATGCTACGACACACCAAAGAAATAGTTTTTTCATGCACAAAAATTTATGCACTAAAAATACATCATGTATTTGTAATCAGCTTGGTATTTTTTCAATTACTTCCATTACAAATGTGGGCGCAAGATGGCAAAAAGGATAAGATATATCAGGGCGTTATTTTGGACGAAGTCATGGTAAAGGCTGTACAGCAAGGATTTGACTTCAATTCGTTTATTCAGAAAATTAAAAAAGATACCACATTTTACAAGGCATTCAAAACGCTTCGTTTGATGTCGTATTCGATGTATAATGATATCGAAATTCTAGACAAAAAAGGCAATACGAAAGCGAGTTACAATAGTTTGACACGACAAACCGTTCAGCAGCGCTGTAGAACGATGACTGTAAAACAAGAAAAAGTGACAGGTGATTTTTATACAAAAAAAAGGGAATACAACTATTACACGGCTAAATTGTATGCTCATTTGTTTTTTACGAATGGCAAAATATGCCATGATAATAATATAGTTGGGACTAAAACGCAGTTTAGCGGCTCTGCAAAGTATGAAGAGCAACTTCGAATTTTGATATTTAATCCAGGTCAACGGATACGAGGAATACCAGGAATAGGGGAGAATGTGGCTATTTTTGAAGAGCCTTATTTGTCTAAATATGACTTTCGTCTTACGCGCGAATCCTATTTAAATGAAGAGTGCTATATATTCAAGGCGAAGCCCAAACCCAACTATGCATCGGATGTGGTCATCAACGAGCTCAAGACTTGGATTAGAGTGTCTGACCAAGCTATTGTGGCTCGCGATTACTCGCTTTCATTTAAAACTTTGTTTTATGATTTTGATGTGGTAATGAATGTTAAACTCAAAATGGTCAAAAATCAGCTTGTTCCTTACGAAATTCGATACAAAGGAAACTGGCATGCCTTCACTAAGCCGAGGGAAATAGCTACTTTTACCGCAATTTTTACTGATTTTGAGTAGTTTTTTTTAAATTTACAATTCAATAGTAAAACACTACATACTGCAAAATTGAGTAATAAAACGTATATTTAGCACTTAATTTCAAACAGTAAATCCTAATAGAATGAAAAGAATATTCCTTTCGATGGTTGTTTTGATGCTAGCATCAACGATTGTTTTTTCGCAAAAGAAGAAAAGTAAGAAAAGAAAAGTAACCAAGAAAGTTACTAAGGTAGATGTCATAGACACAGTCGGTGTAGATCCGAAATTTGCCAACACAATGTTGTTGTGTAGTTCAAAAAATGGTATGCCAGTATGGTATATTGCTATTCAAAAAGATTTTCAGTTTCCTATCAATATGGTCGAGCCAGCCAACTATAAGTTGCTTTCTATTAGCGACAAACAATTGGATGAGTATTTGCATGCTGTTCCGTATACACCAAGTGACAAGCACATCACTATTCCATTAAATATCAATGGAATTTTAGAATGTAAAGATTTTTTGATTACGCGCACTGAAACGATGGATTCAGCTTTGCAAGCAAAGTATCCTCAATTGATGTCGTTTAAAGCTTTTGAAAAAGGGAACGGCTTGAACGATGCCCGCATTGAATGCGATGGCACTTCAACTAAGTTTATGGTCAATTACAATGGTAAAACTTATTTTTTAAACCCTGTAGTTTTCAACAAAAAAACATACTATGCTGCTTATTCGAAGGATGATCCAAACTTTATTAAGCAAAAATTTGAACGATAAAACACAATCAATAAAAAACACAATGAAAAAAAAGCTACTAATTTTATTAAGTTTAATTACCCCATTTTGTTCTTCAGCCATATCTTTTGAAGAGTTATGGACTTTGTCATCAGAAAAAGAAATTGCAGTTCTTGGAGAACAGAAGTTGTTTCCAGTAAATTATCAATTGGCACGAATGAACACTGCTTCATTTCAGCAATTTCAATTGTTTATTCCAGACGAAAACTCTGGAAACTTTAATACTATTTCCCTTCCAACACCAGATGGTAAGTCTATGACATTTAAAATCATGGAATCGCCAATGATGGAACAACCATTGGCAGATAAATACCCAATGATTAAAACTTACACTGCTATCAATATGGAGAATCCATTGATTACAGCTAAAGTAGATTTTACATTATTTGGATTTCATGCTAAAGTGTTTAATGGTCAACAAACGTACTTTATTGATCCTTATACCAATGTCAATACAGATTGGTATATTATTTACTACAAAAATCAATATGCAAAACCAGTACAGCACCTTATGCATTGCGATGCAGAGCAAGATAATGAATTGGTTCAAGCACAAAATCAAATTCAAATCGACGGTCAAGCTTTGCCACAAAATTCGTACAAACAAAATGGTACGAACAAACGAAATTATCGCTTGGCATTAGCTTGTACGATGGAATACTCTGCTGCTGTTGGTGGAGGTACGCCAACCAAAGCAAGTGTGTTAAGTGCCATGGTTACATCTATGAATCGCGTGAATGGTGTATTCGAAAAAGAATTTTCAATGCATGCCACTTTGGTTGGAAACAATGACACCTTGATTTATTTACCTGGCGGTACAGATCCTTATACCAACAACAATGGTTCTACTATGTTAGGTCAAAACCAAACTACTGTTAATGCTAGAATCGGTTCAGCCAATTACGATTACGGTCACGTTTTCAGCACAGGTGGTGG
>Ga0247832_1003604_pt1 | contig 20897 bp, 10 predicted proteins | sample LaCruzMarch2015__10_FD_192407 | JGI IMG/M metagenome (GOLD analysis project Ga0247832, IMG submission 192407) | Freshwater microbial communities from meromictic Lake La Cruz, Castile-La Mancha, Spain - LaCruzMarch2015_4m | ecosystem: Environmental > Aquatic > Freshwater > Lake | place: Spain... | reverse complement strand
AGGTCCGTTGAGGTGGGATGCCCCAACGAGGTCGCGTAGGATGACGCTGCTACCAATGGGAAATGACATTGCTACGATACCAGCAGGAGGAACGGAGAGCGAGAGGCGAGAGCGGAGGCGATCGAATAGGCTCAAAAATGAATATCGTGTACAAGCTCAAACTGACGGCCGCTTAAGATCCGACCATGGCGAGCGGACACGGAATTGGTGGTAGCGTGGGTCGATGCTACCCTTTCTTTGCCGAGTTTAAGGAATGCATGGTGAGTTGCAATTTCAATTGCTAGGTTTCGAATCCGTCAACGACGTCTTTTGCCTGCTTAAACTCGTCTTCGCACACCACTCACTCCTCACTCCCTCTGTTATCCTATATCATGCAAATATTCACTTATACCAGAAAACTGAACAAGTCATATTATCGGAAGATGGTAAAAAATCATGGAAGAATAACTGCTGGACAGTCCGGGAGGATTACTTCGAGTGTTTACATTCGAAGAAGGAATGGGCCATGGTACGGAGAGTGAATGAGGAAGAAAAACGTCAGGCGGGTCTTAACAAGTCCTCCTCTCCATCTGTTCCTGCAGTGGAGGTTCCAGTATCACCGCCATTGCCCATGCGGGGGTTGGCAAATCCTGATTCGCTGGGACGTGCGTAGAAATTATTGTAACTGGGTGCTTGATGACGGGGGGGGAGGAGAGCTATCTATCGTTAAATGAAGTGGATGTGGGAGTAGCACTCCCATTTACCACGCCCAATGATAGGGAGGGATATGTATGTGGAACGATCAATTGGTGCAGCTTGGATTTTGTGTCTCTCTAGGTCAGTTTGATGTATAAAATTAAGATGTAAATACTCTACAAAATTTCAGGTACATGTTGGTGAAAAATCAATTAATATCCAAACTTTAAGGCTGTATTTCATACACATCTAATATTCCTCCAGGCCATCCCAAAATCGCAATCGGCTTCATCAAAAACTCAGCATCATTGCCCTCTTTGTCCAAACTAACATCCCAGGTCATTACGCGAGTTATGCCTGCCGTAAACGATTGCACGAAGTGAATGAATCCATCGTCATCCCCATTAGAAGCCATAGACACTGGAAACATGATCAAATTATCACTCGTCGTCCTAATTTGGTTATTGGTCTTACTCTTAGCAATAGGCATGATAATAATAGTCCCTGCTCGAAGACAGCATGCAATATACCTTCGTGTTCGATCAAAGTCGAGAATTCCCAATCCAACACATTGCTGAAACAGCATAATTTGATTGTCTTCGTCCATTACTCCCCATGAGTCATCTTCTGAGTGAGCATGTGCCACGATAACTGTTCCATCATTGGCTGCTGATACAAAACAGGGGTCTGGACCTTTAAAACTGCATATTTTATTTGTCACGGATGTCCGTTGAAGCCTCAATGATGCAAAAAGCTTATCTCTTGGATCGATGCCCCTTCGTGACGATCCACATATCCAGCCGTCCTTTATTTCTTTTCCAGGAGTAGGCCAAACACTACAGTTCTGCAACCGTATGCAGTGGGTGTCGTTGGCATTCGAGTCTGTCGTATTATTCGTTTGAGACCAGAGTTTGTCAGCAATTGCAATGTTTATTACCTCCAATGATAACGCAGGAGACAGAGAATGATGCTGAATGGGAGGTCCAATTCCATTCATAGATACTTGATGCAAAGCATCTTCCCGTCGTTCTAACCCGACTACAAGCAGGGATTGGCATGCTGTCTCATTACTTTGACCTAAACTGGATAATGACCTAACAGGAATGTCAAACGAGCCCATCCAACAAAGCTCTGCTCTTGGAGGGCCTAAAATGTGAGCAACATCTGATTCTGAACATCGTATGGGCGCAGAACGTGTTCGTTGAAGACAAATGGCGTCAATAACCTCTGTGGTAACTCTGTCGCCAGCTGTTGGAGATCTCTTATGCCCTTCTACTTTCAAAGGAGAAACATTGGTAGGCGAAGTTTGTTGCTCACGATTGTGCAAAGAAGAAACATGATAAGCCTTTAGTATTCCTGACTCATGTCCTATGCAAACTCGAATCGATGGCTGGCCTTGTAATGATTCTCCTAGCGTTTCATGGACAAGATCCTGGGACATGCAAATGCAGGTGGCTTCCAAACAATGCGTACTAAAAGAAAGAACAATCGTTACTACAGGTATATGCTTGACTAATCGACCTTCGTTAGACACTTGTGAATCAATCGACCGCGGTGAAGGGGAGTTGCGAAATTCAATCATATGGACATCCCCATCCGATGTCAATACCACCACATGACCGATCAGTGATTCGTTATGAGAATGATCCACTGCAGATTGCTCATTCGTCGTGTCGATGGTTGAAAAAGGATTTTCACCTTCTCTTTTTGTTGCACACATTGCCACGATGGTCGGTAGAGTGACAAATTTCTTAGCAACGCTAACATCAACTTCTTCATCATGACTGCTAGTGCGGGGCAATGATAAAACTATTATTGGTTTCACGTTTTCCATCGCATCTTCACGTCGACGCATACGATCTCGTACATCCCATTCACTTTCTTCCTCCTCCACTTGTTGTGAATGATGACTTGCATTCATATTATCCGTTCTTGAGTTGCCCATTGTTTGTAACTGATGATGCAAACTCGAATGAACTGTATCCTCGTCTATCCATTCTGCACGTTTTCTACGTTCTGATGCCTCGACATCTTCTGAGAAGGTACCATTAGCTGTATCATCAAAATCAACGATTGAGTACATTGCAATCCTACCATCGCATGTGGCGACCAAGACAAATCGTCCGTCGAAGATGAGTAATGGATCGCACTGTGTCATCCCCACACGCAGATGTTGTGGTAATTGATAATCCGTAGTAGATGTTGTGATCGGATCACCACCACCAGCACTATCGTTGAGTGACATGAGCGGAGGCGGAAGTACGAGAGAACATAGCTTTCGTGGAGTGCGTTCTCTGACATTTCGTTTCCTAAAGCTACCATCTCCCCGTGGACTTCCGACGGATTGGGGTGAATCTGGAAAGAAGGGAGCATTGGCTTTGGATAGCTTGTGCGTGCGGCGTCGTTCCTCCACCGTTACCATCTTCTATTCTGTGTGTTATGTCTTCTTATACATAAATATAATATTGTGTTCCATTTTCTGTTGTGCGACCCGCCAAATGAACATCTTCTTCTCGAGAAAATCGGATGATCGAAATAATGAGCCACTCCGCTTAAGTCGATGCGATGCAGCAGGCGGACGGAGGTCGGGGAAACAATCGCACCGGCCACTGCGATTGTGGCTGCTGCTGTTGTTTGAAGGCACAAGGTGGAATGAGTTGCCGAAATGAAAATGTTAATCGCCACACACGTCCGTTAGGAATATATTTGCTCTCCTGCCTCGCAACGATGGCCGCCGCCTCGTCCGATGCAGACGATGGCTCATCGAAAGAGAAAGTTTTCACAGCAACGACAGCGGCTGGAATGTTTCTACTGTCGCACCTCGCAGCTACGAAAATGTGTGCGGCGGAGCGAGCATTGGAGAAGCTGAAAGTTCTAAATTACGACCCCGTATTATTTCTACCTTCTTCCACCAGCCTCGGCGATGGCAAACGTAGCATTGATTCATCGGGAAGTTTCTTCGACTACATGGACAAGGATGGTGATGGAGCGATCGATCCAGAGGAGATTGCCATGTTCTTGCAAAACAAAATCGGTGGAGAAGAATTTGATACACAGTCCGAGGTCGATGACGAGGTCGGTACGATCATGGCAAAATTGGATCATAATCATAACAACGAACTAGAGATGTCGGACATGCTAATATATTGGAATCAATTGGAAAATTTACTCACGGCTGAGGAGGTTGCGGAATGGATCGTGTACAGTGTCCAGCTACCAAGCAGTATCGGGAGTTTATTCCTCGAGAATGGAATCACCGGCTACGATTTCTTGGAGATTGTTGAAAACAAAGGACAAGTCCTCATTGATGAATTGGGTATAACAAAAGAGTCATTTCGTAACAAAATTGTTCGACGGATGCAATCAAGAATGCTTGGGATTGGAAGCTCTCCAGAAACTCCTCCGAACTTTACATACAAACTTGAAAGCTGCAATGCCGTTACACTTTCGTGGGAACGCTCGACTGCCCGAGTATTTCCTATTCATTCATACCGTATACAACGTAGAGGAATTCACTTGATAGGATCAGTTGGTTTCTTCTCCGTAGAGTCTAGCAGTATGTCAAACTCGGTCGGTTTCGACTTGTCATTCACGAATTCGAATACTGATTGGAAGACTGTATATATAGGTGGGGATACAGAATATGTTGATACAGTACTAGAGACGGGACACAATTACATGTACCGCATTCAAGCTTGGAACTCGGTGGGGAAGAGTGGCTGGGGAATTGTTGACTTGGCACCAGCATTGAAACGGAAAAGGTGTTCAACAAAACCAAGCCCACCGAAATTTGCTCCTCCAAATACAGACAGAGGGATACCAGCACATGCTGACATTCGATATCAATCGGAATGGACATCTACCCCTAAACAAGTAGCATGGGGAGTCATTGCTTTTATTCAGTTTGTATATCATACCGGGAGGTTCTTCTTTATGCTGATTGCAATTTTAGCTGGAGTGATGCGTTTCCGTCGCGCAACTGCAACATCGTCGACATCAGCACAATTAGTCTTGCCCATACCTTGGCTATGGAAAGGGATGAATCGTATTTCAATAAAGTTGGTCGGCCAAGAGTTCATACCCAGGTCTATGTTAGGAGATCAGGAGGCATTGAAACGACAAGAACAACTGCATGATGAAAAGATTATGGCCACCGGCCTTCGTGGGTACGACCGCGTACGTGCCGGTTCAACCGTGAACGATGACAATGAGAATAATGGTAGTCTTGCTGACAAACGAAGTGCTTTTAGAAAAAAATCACTCTCCACTGGTGACCTTCGATCCACACTTTCCTCACCAAAGCCAAAGGAAGTGCTCCTTCGGAGTGAAGGAATGTCCCCGAGCAAGTTTGCCTGGTTGTCTCCTTTGGGCAAGAGCAGGCCTAACAATTTGGCTTCCATATCAGAGGTATCTTTGGCATCCGCATCTCTCGATGAATCAGAGTCAGCAGTCGCCATGGCACGCAGTGTTGTCTCAAAATCGTCCACCAATTTGGAAAGTTTGGATAACAGTAATCTAGATAATGGCAGAGTATGCAGTGAATGTATGAAGAAATTCCAAATTGGGAAGCGATATAAACATCACTGTGCGCAATGCATGGCCACCTTCTGTCACAAACACGGACGCACCACCCATAGCAATTTCACAAGCTGTAAAATTCCCGGTGACTGCATTTGCAACTCCTGTTTAGCTCTACCATCCAATTAATCATAGTTGAGTTTATATACATCTATTGTATTTTGTATAATTCGGTTAATTGTCATAGTTATCTATTTTTACATAGTTATCATTGCTATGTATTTTATTGCATGCTGTCTTCAGTCACAGTCACAGTGGCAGTCGTAGGAGATTCTCTGGAGTCTCACTTGGACCATGCTTTATGCTATGATTGAAGCACCCCGCCCACTTCATACTCATACCAGGTCTACTTCATACATACATAATGTGTTTGAACACCTTTACTGTGGTCAGCGGTCATAAGGATCAACTCAACACTGATATCCCCTTAAAGTAACTATGGGGGCTCAGGCTCAGCAGAGTAGGAAATAGTGTTGGTTTTTGAAGTTGATCATTCTGTAAGGTCATGATAAGTTCTCCTCACACACTTCATACTCATTACAGCTTGACTTATCACCATTCCTCTGTTACATTATGTTTAGGCTGCAACTGTTTTAATACATATCCCAGGTCTACTGCATACCTTACATAATAAAGGTTCTTAACACTGATAAACCTGATGACGGCTTTCATTTCATATGGTAAATTGAAGGGTGTTTGAGCAAATTACATTGAGGTGGTAGAAGTCTTGGGTGTACTCATGCCTCAAGTACTAATGGGGCTGGGTTGAAATGCTAGATATAGATTTATTGATATTGCAACCATGCAGGCACGATTGATTCTGGAGGTGAGGGATTGTGGATTCCCAAGTCTACTGGAGGAAGACATTCAAAGACGATTGGACGTTGGCTAATTCGTTTCACTGGCGTGACTACAACCAAAAGTGATGCGATTCGCAAAGGATTGAGCAAACGTAGGCGCTCAGAATTAGATTCAGACTCTGACTCTGATTCCGATTGAGATAATCATCTAAAATAAAGATCTTCACAAAAGATATTTGTTCGATTGTATAGTTATTGAGGGATTAGTCAAGGCCGCGACGTCATATGCATTAACACGATGTGTCGATGTTAAGGACCTTTCCAAAGCACCAGACGATAAGAATTTGATTGTTCGCTTTGATGACTTTCAAAGAGATTTAGACTATAATTTAACACGATTTTAGCCTATCGGTGGATTGGATCATCTATTGATAGAAACACGTCTTCGTTTTGAAGGAGACACTTTAGCAGTGGGTATTCGCCATCATTACCAAATTCATGCATGGAGTTGTCCCACTCCAGCGAAGCCACCAAGGCACGATGGGCATCAGAAAAGGCCCGCTGAACCTGAAATATTCTGAATGCGTTTCTTCCAACATTGTTTCCTGGATTCAAGGGATCTTCAACCCACATAGGATCAAATTTACCTGACTGGAACTGCTGCGGCTGTGTGGAATTAAGGATGCTAAAATTGCGATGCAACGGTGTAAATCGATTTGCATTCTGGGTGAAAGGAAGAACGTGGTTCGCCTCCTGAGAGCGAATAAAGTACTTCCTTGTTCGAACACTGATTCCAGTTATGCGAGGATCAAAATAATTTCCATAGAAATCAAGTAGTCCCATGAGAAGAGACCCGCTATCGTTCCAGGTTGGAGCTTGCTCTTGACAATATCTGGCGACCATGAGAAACAGGCAGTATGAAGACAAGCCACCTGTATAGGCAGTCAACAATCCTCTATCAAGCAAAAATTGTTTCAACACTAAGACCAGAGGTCGAACCACTGGCATTTGTTCTAAAATGTGTTGGATCATTGCTAATGCCTCTAATCCATGGTGTTCCTTCGCGTCAAAACTTAAATCCAGTTGTACGACTCCAGTTCGAGCATCTTTGGTCGACACCTTTATGACCGGCACAGCAGTTCTCTCAATAACCTTGAGTGACCGCTGATCTAGCCATGATTCACTCTTTAATTTTCGTGCCAGAACTTTCTGATTTGTCTCAATGATTGCATTTCTTCCCTCGAGATCGCCAGGTGCCATAGCAGGAGCATTTTTGTGGACAGCGGGAAGACTGATTACAAAATCCATGTCTGACGATGGTAGACAGAGCTTTGTTACATGGCTCCCATACTGTTTAATTGTTGCTCTCGGCCACAGTGCCTTCACAGCTTTCGTAAGTGCCTCGACGGCACGTATGCGACGGTCTTCGGTCTTAAGAAGCTGACTTTTTAATGACTTCATGTACCGATTTATATCCATACTCAATCTAGATTCAATTCCACCGTAAAATGAGTCTTGCTGAAATGTATTGCTAAGTCCGAAGCTTGGTCTTGCATAGAAGTCCTGCCCGGTGTTGTGGTCAAGCGATATATCAGACTCGGCGTAAGCTGAAACACCTCCCGATACACGGCGATTATAACTATGAACACTCCCACTTCGAACTTGCCGAGAATTACTACTTTGACTTATACCTATTGCAACAACACTTGGATAGCATGTGTCATCTTCGCTCACAACAGATTGATCCACAAAATGATCATTCGACGTCGTAGAGAACGTCTCACCGACAGGGATAACTTCGCCATATAGTCCATGGTGCGTTATTGACCTAACCACTAACTCAGGATGACTGTGAATACCGACATCACTCATCGCCACAGTTGCTTGAGTACCGAACTGGTCTGGAAAACTATTCTGAGCAGGCCACTGCTGATCATTGTGATAGGCAAAAGACGATACCGTTCCAGGGGCGTGTGTGGGATGGTACAGTGGAGCACATGTCTTCGATGCCAATAGGTTCCTCAGCTTGGCATTCTCAGCACCCAGCGTGAGGCACATATCTCTGTATGAGTTTCGTTGTTCCTTCATCGTTGCAAACTCTTCAGTTTCAGGGTTAATATGGACTGAGGATATTGTCGTTGCTCCATCCTTTGAATGCTCAACAGTTCGAGCTCTTGGTATAACATTACAATGACTTGCGTCGTCATTACCATCTAGACCTCCTTCACTCCTAGCACATGCCAAGTCTAGATGAAGCACTCTGGGCATTGCTGACCTGCTCTTTGATAGACTAGGAAAATCTGGCCCTGGTGTATCATTTACATTTTGCATTGATTTTGCACCACTTCTTGTCGTTTTAATGCTCCTTGTGCTCTTCGTCAAGTTTGGATGGGCATCGTCGCGAAGAATTTGTTTCCCATCAAATGACTTCATACTTGATAATTTTCTGGAAACAGACTGCGCCGCCACAACATTTCTATAGCTCAACAGTGCATCAACTTGCCGATGCCCCATATTTTGATGGTCATCTGTATCACGGCGTTTTGATTTTCGCCATTCACCGATTGAGCGGATATCATCCCGTGACTGTTCTTTTAATCCCATCACTGGATTTTGAGGGAAGTCGAATTCCTCCCTTAACTTTCCTAAATCGGCAAGAGACACAAGTATAGGAGATAGTTGAGGTGGAGGCGTAGGCGGTGCCGATGGTGTTGGAGACATAGGAGACTCAGAATCCGATCGAACATCAGCACTGGCTCTGGATGCTTGATCAGCGCAAAATTCATTGAATGGTGACACAAGACAATCATCATCAATTTCATGGACTGAGTCTTCTAAATCTTCTCTTGACGATGCGATAGATGCGGCAGTGGAAGAGGCCAAATAAATTTGATCACGTTCGGACGCTGCGTCGATATTGTTAAGGAGGTCTGTGAAAATACTGGTATCTTTTTGTTTTTGACAAGCAACTCCATTCCAGGACTCGAGTGAGCCAGACATACAGAGTGGTGCGCCGTCGAATATGGAAGTCTGGTAATGGCAGGCTTGAGGAAATAACTGAGAGTCAAATGATAGCCAATTAAGGTCACCGTTGCCAGACTGGGTTCGTGTAGGTTGATAGATTTTGTTGGGATACATAGGCGGTTTCCTGTCCACCACTGAGCCATCTCCTAATGACGTGGATCTCTTCTGTTTTGATCTCTCCTCTTGTCGAACAGTTCGTCTGGATCTTGACCCACAGAATTGATTAATGGCAGAATCAATTGTAGTACCCTTGCAACCTACATCCGCTGCTGCCACTTCGAGATCATCTTCACTAAATGTCTTGCGCACAGATGGAATCTTGCTACGAGACTTAACCGTCACTGCGTCTGTAAAGTCATCAAATTCATCATCCTGTACGCCCAACCGTGTGTAAACATCGTGAATAATGTCATCCAGAACTATCAACACGGTAATTTTATCGCTTTGTGGAGAAAGGTTGGTTACAATGGCATCACAATAATCAGAATCAGAAACAAGCCCAGACGGTGTGTTATGGGGCAGAATGACTTCAATATGGAGATCGTCATCAGATATCTGCCTCTCTTCTGCCTGATCATCCTCGACGTGTCGAGTCCAACTAGCGGTGACCACCTTCTTCTTCAGACGCTTCTTTTTCTTCTTATTCACACACGGTTTTGTTGATCCGGTTGCTACCATTGATTTAACTAACGATCGTTCAGCTTCACGTGCCAGACCCTCTTGTAGATGTTCGAGTATTATTGTTTTAATGATGCCCGTTGGAGTATTCCACTCAAGCAACGGGGATGCCGCGAATCCATCCAATCGTCTGTACACACACGGCAATAAATTGCCACATTCGTTCCATTGAAACATTTTACATATTATATTGTCCTTGAAAGAATTCAAGTCATTAAAAGAATCCGATGTAGCAAACTGTTTCATTTCATTTCTCAGGCCAACACTAGCCGCATAGCACAGGACACGGTTGACAGCATCCCCATCAAGATTTGTCACAGATTGCACAAGACTATCCTTCTCACTCGAGTGGTCAATTATAATCTTCATATACTTCCGTTGCGAGTAAGCATCCCAAAGCGATGCCTCAAATCTACTTGCCAAATACATGGGCAATGTGAACCACTGCTCAGTGGGATCAAACCAGGGAGCTTGGTAGCGTTGACTTTGTTTCCCAGAATTTGTCAAGAATTTGCCACGAGATGACACATGTAGGGAATGAAGAATCGACTTCTTTCGCTGCTGTTCATTTTTCGATGCGTCATCACATCTAAGCCTGCATGTCGGCAATATTGGGGTTTCATCAAGTGAAAGTGATTTGTCTCGAACCAACACCGTCCATAGAAGAATTGACCGATCAGCAGTTTGTTGTTCAACTGTACTGCCTCTGCCCAAAACCAAACCATCATCAGTTACACCATGATAGGACTCTAATGTAAAGAAAGTTGACATGGGAGGAAGATTGGTTTTGGTCATGTTCGATTGGCAATCTGCAAGTGACTCAAACTCCTTATCGATTTCATCAACTTCATTAAATGTTTCGAGCAAGGCTGACGTTGACCGTTTCACTCCTGCTAATGCAAGCACATCCAACAACTCCGACGGTATGCTTATAGCTCCCATTGATGACAAATTGTTTCCATCCTCGACTAGACGAGTTTTTGCTTCGTCCGAAGATTCTTTTGTATCATCATGGTCATCACTGATCCAACGAAATAAAGTTGGGACATCCAACCTGGCATTAATGTATTGTCGCCACTCATGGCAGAATTCCAACTGCCTAAAACCATTAAAATCCAACCCTTTGTCTGGTGTTTGATATGATGACATGGCAATCAAAAGATCAAATTCGTGGGAACCAGAATCCTCAACTAATCGATGATTATGCAAATTATTACTTCTCTGACGAGATACATCCTTCATAGCATTGGTCTGATAGAATGTAATTTCGAGCGCCTCTACTAGAGATTCGTAGTTTAATGACTGTATCCATTGATTCATACCATTTAGATCGCGTCGTTCGTCGTCAACCTCGTCATGCTCCACGGGACGATCGACATAAACATCCTTTTCATCAACACGTTTTGTCTTTCGACCGCCGGCATCATATTTATTTCGTTTCGATTTGTGCTTCATTGCTGCTAATCAACGTCGTCGTACAATCACCACTGCAATGTTTGCGGCCGCGACGAATCAGGCAGATAAATAGAGGTTTATGTAGGGAGCTTTGGGAAGTGAAAGGGATCCAAGGGAATGACACATGAACATAGTTTTGTCGCAACGACGGTGCGAAGGTCGGTGTGGACAATCGCGGACAAGAGCCCATTCAACCCCTCTGTCATTCCCTTGCTTTGACATGCGACGCCTCGACGACATGATGCCCAGGCTCATCATGGCGGTGGTACTCTCGGTCGTCGTGGATCATTCTGCCACAGCATTTGGATTGTTTGCCGATCCATCGCGGATGAAAGTGTCTTCATTGTTGTTGTCATCATCCGTCGACGACAATCACGAGCATACCACACTTTCTATTTCCTCTTCAACTTCATCTCAACGCCGTCGTATCCTCCAATCGACGGCCACCATTACTATGGCACCTTGGTTGCCGAACGCATGGGCAGTAGACGACATAACAACTGCGACGGAGGATGTAGTAGTACCGATGAAACTTTTCATGGATACGGCCAACCCATCTCTTTTTACAATCAATGTTCCACAACGATTCTTTGCAATACGACGATCTAATAAGGGTGATTTACCAGATGTTAGAACCGGCCAAGGACGACGAGGTGGGACTATATTTACAGCAGGGGATATGTCAAAAGCAATTGTTGTTGCCGTGGAACGTTTTCCCATACGCAACTTGTTAGAAGAGGAGGGATATGCCCCAACTGGAGATTTGTCAACCTTTTCATCGATTGGGGACCCGATTGCAATAGCTACACTTTTATTACGACGACGGGAGAAGGATAAACCAGGTACACAGAATACGGCCGTGCTGAATAAGGACAGTGTATCATTATCGTCCGATGGAAAAACATTGTCCTTCTCATTAAGGCAGGAAATTAGTGTACAAAAGCCTGAATTATTAATGGAAGAGATGGGAGTATCAGAATTATTCCGCACAACGCTGGGGAAGGCTACGCTAGCGTCGAATGATGGCCAACTAATGGCTGTGTTTGCGAGTGCTTTAGATCAAGATTTTAATGGACCAGATGGTTTAGCATTGCGGAAAACGATCGATTCATTCTTGGCAACAGATCAGTCTACAAAATAAATTGTACTAATCAATGCTTTAAAACATAATAATCAATCAATGCTTTAAAAACATAACTAATAAAAAACATTAAATTTGGTTCATCTAATAACTACAATAGTCTCTTCGGCAGGTTTGTGCAGTATCATATAGGCTTGGCTTCGACCCAATGTAAAAGAGACCGAGTCGCGTGGAAACGAACAAGCTCAAATCCGCTTTGAGTGAAGAGTTCCTTCCATTGACTTGGTGTACGCTCTTGAGCTGCTCCGAAAAATACCATCATTTGGACATCAATATTATACATCGCCGGGGGAACGCCAACTGTATCGTGATCTGGCAACGCACATTCTCCAATAAGAAGGAGTGAATTGGAGTTACCCATTGCACCACGCACATTCCTCAGGATTGTGAGTACCTCCTCAATTTGCCAATCATGCAGGATGTACCGCATCAAGTATACATCGCCGTCCATACCCTTCGGTATGTCCATGGCATGGAAGAAGCTACCCTCCTTCAGTTCCACACGATTCGCTGCTGCGGCAAATTCGCCACCCTCTGCCCAAGCTTTCTTCGCAAGATTGATTACCGCAGGGCGATCAACTACGACACCCTTTAGATCTGGATTCGCCTCAAGAAGCTTGTGCGTGAAGTGGCCACGCCCACCGCCCACATCAATAACGCGACTGAAGCGTGCAAATGGCCCATCTTCTACCATTGAATTAGTTCCAAGTGTATCCATTGCGCTCATGGCACGTGTAAATTGTTCCTCTCTTGTTGGATTTTGTTCATAGAAGTCCCACAGCCCAGCACTATTCTTTCCATTGGGGTAATCAGGGTTGGCCATCTCCCAGCCAACAGGACCAGTAGGGTTGGCTACGAAATCCGCAAGCTTCCCCCAGGCAGGCCAAGCATCCTCGGCCATGTGTCCCGCTGCACCAGCCATGCTGTTTGGATGGTCACGACGCAAGACAGCAGATAAAGCAGTGTTAACGAATCGATGTCCCTGCTGGTCTGGTGTAGGCATTGCCAGTTTGAATAGTCCATTCGCGGCACATGCGTACATAATTCTTTCGATGAATGATGTCTCACTACCAATCTTCGTAGCAATCTCTGCAGCCGTTAGTGGTCCATCAACAAGTAAATCTGGAATCTTAAATTTTTGCGCAACATACACCAGTTGAGTTTGATGTGCCCCGAAGATCATATCGAGTATTTTGAATGGAGGCGGAGTAAGAGCGTCAGCTGCAGCACGGAGTGCACCAGCAAGGACATTCACCGCGATAAAGATGGGCCATGGCGGTGGGGTACTCCAGTCGGTAAGTAGTGCCTCCTCATTGTGCGGCTGCATCTTCGACATGCCTATGATCATCGCCACAGCAACAACTGCCAAGCCAAACTGTTTGGCCAACATAATATTGTAGTATGCTTTGTTTGTCCTTCACAAATTTATACCGTAGGAATAGGAGTACTGTAGTATTGATGCGTTGCAATTTATGACACCACTATCATCAACAACTGTTCTCTCATCCAAGATCGTTGCGATAGCAATATTGCAAGCGTTATTCTCCTCGCAAGTTGAACCTCCCCCATCCCGCCAACCCCCCCTCCTTCCCCCTCGGTGTGTAGAATCAGATAGGAGAGAGAGGAAGCTACAACGATGTCACCACCATTGACAACGACGCAAAAACTTCTGCTAGTTGGGATGATAGAATCATTATTGACGTGAGGCTGACGACGACGGCGATGGCCTCGCTCTTGGAACTGTGAAGTTTAAGCTACGAATGTACTTCCCGGTGCACTTCGAACAGACAAAACAAATACGTAATATCGTACAATCAAGGGAATATTATCAATACATAACAAGAATTGAAATAATTGGCTTGCTTGGTTCGATGCCAAACATAATCAACCGTGCCCCTCAGGTCCCTCGGAATATTCGTGATCTCCGCCCAAAGCGCCAACTTGCACGAAACGGTGAGAAGAAGGAGGAGCAAAAGGATGAAGATTGGTGGTACCGTGCGAATAATTCTGGAGGAAGCGGGCCAGCTAATCTTCGAGTGACGGCGGCATCGACGTTGAATAATCGATCCGCGAATAGTTCGGAGACAAATGCAGACATTTCCAACAGTCAGGAAAAAGACACTGTCCCACGCAATGGTATATTCTGCATATTTCACACAATATTCTGTATCTTCCGAACATTGATACAGATCCTGATGAAGATCAGATCTGTTCCTCGACAAAAAAGACGAAAGCGGTTTGTATTTGCTATTATAATGCTTGTGGTGTGGAGAGTTCTATATTCCTTCGACCTTAGCAAATATTCCTATTCGTCCAATGTGTTTGGCAACAACGACGTCAATAAATTTGGCAGAAACAACCCACTTATGACTATTAAATCAATGAACGCTGAATCAGACGATGCGCTACCATTCATGCTTGGTGATCCAAAGCCACAAACAAATTTTGCATCTCAAAACACTGACACGAATCTCCTTCGAGGATCTGGTAACTCTGCAGTGGGTATGAAATTCATGAGCCGCATCGTTGATGAAGATTCCCAGAAAATGTCCAAGTCCATGGGTGATTCGATATTGATTGGTGCAAATATTGCTGTTGCATCTCATGCTCATGATAGCTTGCAGTCTCAAACATATGGTTTTGAATCGACAAAAGTACCCAAAATCGAAAGAGAGCAATCCTCAATGTCACGGACTGTTCCACAAAACCATGCAATCGATTGGTCTCAGAGTCTACGCGCCCAAAATTCGCTCGGCGACTCGCAAACAATCCTCGAGAATGGGCATAACAGTGACATGATTGAGTCGCCAGTAGATCATCTATCAAATGGAAGTCGCAACGCAAATGATAACGAGGATACGCCTATTCAAGACGCATCAAAACGGTTTACCTCCACACAACATGAATTGAGTATTGAGGCAAACAGTCAATCTTTCAACGCTCCGAAGCGAATGAGTGACTACGTGAATGATCTTACACCAAAACAAAACAGTAGTCCGCAGTTGATAGCGTCTGGATCTGATTCTGGACTCGATTGTTCAGCTCTTGGTGGGCCACTCGACAAAACCGAATTTACTGAAATTGCATATTGGCGTGACATACCGACAGATGCCACATTCACAAGTCCATACTATAATCCAAAGTCTCAGGAGGCATCAGGCTCATTCAATCTTTTCTTAAGCACCACCAGCAAATATCTTACTTTTGAAATGGATGATGCTGCTTGGAATAATATTAGGCTAGTTCTAGAGAATGCAATGCTGCTGGCACACTCTATGGGAAGGACGTTGGTGATACCTCCTAGACAACAAATTTTACAAACTGGGGGGAACAAAAGTGGCAAGAGACAAGTGGCATTTACCGACTTCTTTGACATTGAGGCTATTGCTGCGAGACAAAAGGGCTTACACATTATCTCAATGGATCAATTCTTAGAACGCGAAGGCCTACAGGGTAATTTGAGGTCTTACAGCGATGGTTCAAGCGAGGTCGTGTATCCTCCAAACAATCGAATCTATTGGGACAATCAACCATTAGACTCACTGTGGGCGTACCTCAGAAATGTTTCGAAGTCTTTTAGTTCTTGGAATCCAAATGAATGCTTACTTGCGTTTGCTGCTGCGAACACCGATGAGCAGCATCTATTCTCAATGATGGCTGATGTCTTGATTGAAAAGGATGGCAGACCTTTCCCCCATTACGGTGAATATCAAGGACGGCCTGTAAATGTGGATGCACCTATTATTGAGCGCTTTAGAGAGGTTTTGGCCGGAAGGCGTAAGCTATGCATGTATGACCAAACAATTCATGATGACAATGCTGTAGTGCATTTCAGGGCCGACCAAGGTGATGGATCTCGGTTGATGACTCAATTCTACGCATTTATGTGGTTCGAGGATTGGAGGCATGATTTGTGGTCTAAGCGATTCATTCGAGACGGTGTTAGATACCGTGATGAAGTCATGTGTCTAGCAGCTCGTATCATGAGTGCCTTGAGACTGAAAGCAAGGAATGTTGATCCAAGAAATGTTAGAGGTGACTACGATGCCATTCACATACAAAGGGGTGAATTTCAGCAACAGTACCCTACGACAGACATCAACGCGATTGCAATATTGACGGAGATGAAGGAAGTCATAGTACCTGGTAGCACTGTTTTCATCACAACAAATGAGAATGATTTATCATTCTTTGCTCCAATTCAAGAAGTTTACTATGTCATCTTTCTCAGCGATTTTGGTGATGTTGTCTCTGGAATCAACCCCAATTATTTTCCATTAGTCGAGCAGATTGTTGCAAGTCATGGTAGCATTTTCATAGGAACACATCTGTCCACATTTTCAGCTTACATCGCTCGATTGAGGGGGTATTATGGTGCCAAGGAAATGCAAGATGGCTACATGACTGGTGGGCTTCAAAACACGTATTTATTACCCAGTAAATGGAAGAAAGAATTTCGACTATATCAAGCTGCACACAAGCCATTCTTTGGAAGAGAGTTCCCGATTGCTTGGAGAGACATTGACAGGTTAGATTTTCCTACAACATCTCTACAATAATTACAGTTTTTCTATATTTCGATCTTATCTGTACAAAGAAGTCTTTTTAAGAGTCACAACGTTCGCTTACGAGATCGTGATAGCGGTAGAGATCACTACTTCCCACTACAAGTCCATTCGCGAAATCGTCAAGTAGTTGTCGCTTGTCTATCTTCCGAGCCTTTTCTAAATTCGCCGCATGTACTGCCTTCACACTTCTTTGGGCCTGAAGTGCATCCGCGATCCATTCGTCTCCACCCACACCCCAAATCTCAATACAATCAACATCAAAGTAATTGAGACTATTTCTGCACATTCCTAAAAGGAGACAACCATCATCAAACAAGTGATCATACTCCATAGCTCTGCACTCCTCTAGAGATTCAGTAATGTGCAATCGAGGTTGAGACACATAACCTCCGATGCCCATGCCATGGACAGACCCATTTGTTCTACTCGGTACATCTTTCACTCTCTTACTACTTGCTGCAATATATGATGGGTGACAATACATGTACTTCCTGTCAAGCGTAGACGTGGATGATTGCGGCATAGACTTAGGACGTATAAAATGCACATCGTCTCTGTCTAGCGAGAATAAGAAACAATCGCCGGACGCACCAAAGTAGTCAGATGACTCAATCCAAGAGTCAGTTGTGAAAAATCCCAACGACACTCTATCATCGTCGTGAATTCGCCCCAAAACCTTGGAAGCCGACGGCATCCCACCAATCAATAGCACAGTGGGCCCATCATAACCGCGAATTTTGTAACACACATTCCGAAATGACAATCCATCCCCATCCGATGAAGAATAAAGACGCATCCATTTTGTTCCTAGAATTTCTGGATCACCTTCCACAAGCTTCTGTAAAAGTGGGTTTACACTACCGGCCAAATCAAGATTAATATCGCCGTCAATATCCATAACATCGTCATGAAGAACGGTGGGGAAGAAGACTGAGCTTTTACCGCCTAAATCTGGATACGAGGTCACCTTCACCCATCCATCATCATCGTTCTTCTCATCCTCCCGCTTCGTTGTTTTATAATATCGACGGCGTTGCAGTGCAGTCATTAAATGTACATTCCCATCCTCCGTTAATGAAGAATCCCTTATTTTCTTTGCGTCTTGTCTCGTTTTCCCTGTCGCAAATTGAGCCTCCTGCCATGCTTGTAATTCTTCGGCGGTTGGTTCTTCAAGCGAACTCTCACTTTCGTCATCATCTGGGACATAATTGCTATTATTTCCTTGCATGAAGCCAGTCACATCCAAATCACCGAATTGAGCCTGTAGACGAGCGAGGAGCTCGAGTTCGTCCTCTTTGCTGACCGACATGGTACAGCTTTTATTGGTCAATTTGTGATGATGTTTCACGCCGCGCCAAATCACGCATAGTCGTTCCAGCATGTTAAATGCACATGTGGACGACAACATCGAAGACGACGACGACGACGACATCGACGACGATGACGACGACATCGACGACGATGACGACGATGACGACGACGATGACGACAATGACGACGACGATGTTCGCAGGCGTGTTGACCGACTGGGATTTAAGCTGCCGTCCAACTATGAGGTCCGTGAAGTGAGCGGAAGCCATCGAAAGCCGTGTTCTGGGTGCGGAATGAACAATTTCTTCCCGGGCAGCTTCTACATCTTTAATTGTGTCAACCCGTGGGGGACAGACAAGTTCTGCCTTCAATGCGCAGAGATGCGTTTTGGTGGTAATGGCGAAGACGAGGAGGACATCACAATGCCAGCTCCCCTACACGCCGACGACGGCACGTACGACGCAACCGGGTGGCAATCGTGGCCACCTGTGGAGTCAGGCGATTGGGGGCTCGTGTACGTGACCCGTGGCCACCTCGGGGGCCGCTTTGTGTACTATGATGACGATGAGGGCGAAGACGAGGCGATTGTCTACATGGGGGGGCCGCTCACGAGTGCCTGCTATGCTGTGCGCCTCACTTTGCTACGCCAGCCGCCCTTTGCAGGCACCCTTCGCTCGGGCTTGGGTGCGCACGACAGTGAGCCCTCTGTTCCTGTGCCTGCTTTTGCACCACCACCAGCTGTGCCGCTGGCCGCTGCGCCTGCCCTGGCCGCCCCAGTTGAGCAGCCTGCTGCGCCCGTGCACGGGATATCAGGACGGCTCCGGTCTCCACCAAATGTGTCGTTATGTAACTACGTAGTACCTAAGCCTAGCCACTTTTACTTGTCTTCACCTCCTCATCATGATCCCATAGCAGAGTCGTGTCGAGGTTCTTCGTGTGGAGACTACGACAGGCTATGAGCACCAAACGCTCCTTGCGTTAACATCAGTTACCCCATTGTCGCGTAGAAGGGGGGGCGTGCAAATTTGCCGCTTCATCTGCGTCGAAAAAGCGACAGCGATCCGTCTTTTTTTGACGTTGATCCACCTTGGTCATCACCATGTTACCAAGGGATTATAATAGGCTGAGCGGCAGCCTACGATGCCAGCCCGCCCATAATAATAATCGGCTGAGCAGGCAAACTACGCCACACCTCCCACCCTCATCACCTTCAAGGGCATGCAAATATTGACGACACATCGTCGTCAATCATACCTGCAATGAGAGTGGTCGATTATGTGGCATCATGCCAGCCCGCCCCACTATGCCCCACCTCCCACCCTACTGCTACTAGTAATAATAATGTGATGGCATCGTCGTATCATCTCCCTACGACGCCAATACGATCGACGACGATACCATCATATACCCCTCCTTCCCACCCTCATCAACTACAGGAACGGCGGGGGCGTTATACCCCTCCCTCCCACCTTCATCAACAATGGGAACGACGGGGGCATTCATCTTCTTCATCCAATGGAGAAAATGACAAAATTAGTAGCCATTCTTTGTCATCCCATGTACAACAACAACGGGATGTTGGGAGGTCACCATCTCGTGAAGATGGGGCTGATACTTTCCGGGGGGAAAGTAGACCATTGGTATATCCATTACCATTGAGTCCAGGAGGCACCACCCAATGGTGGCATCGTGCACGAGACATTTTAACTGTAATGTCTCCTCCACAATGCTACATACCCATTGCCTTCTCCCACGACAACAATGCCTACGGACTTGCTCTCCACGCCTACAAATATGATATCGCTCACGATCACGTCCACGGACTTACTCCTGCCCTTATGTGCCTTATCCGGCACCTTGGTAGGGTATCTGGCCAAGGACCTTCCATCACATTTGAGGACTGGAGAGATGCAACACCTCCACCACCTTGGAGAGATAACTATCACGAAGTCGACTTGTTATGCCTGGTGGCAAAACAACTCAATAACGAGTTAGGACTTCCGAGTGATATGACATATGCCTATGTCTCTTCCTTACTGTGGCGAGGTGTACAATTACAATTGTTGTCGTTATATAAGCCAATTCACGATATTGAGTTGGTTCTTGCTGACATTGCATACTGGAGGTATGAACTCCTTCAACTCAAGAGCATAATTGTTGAACTCGTTGAGTTTCGACATCACAGTCGTTCGTCAAACATATACATGCAACTCGATGCATTGACGAATGCTCTTGATGTACTTACACAGTACAAACATGCACTCCATCAAGTCCATGCAATGTCAAAATCGGGACAAGTGGCATCCCTGTCTCCGACAAAACTGCCACTAACGTTGGCCTCACACCGTGAGATGCCAATTTCCTCTCCTATCCCCACCACCACCCAGGAGAGAGGAGGGGACCATCAATCGATGTCTGTGGTATATACTCCAACTACATTACCACCAACATCGTCGAGCCATCTACATCATCACCAGGCTCGTTTGGGTGAAGTGCCGACCCTGCCTGTGCATTCTTACACAGCTAAACAGCCACCCAAGGACTTAGCTCCACATGTCGGATGTCGGCGTGTCGTTTTTTTGCCCAAACGGCGACATTCTGTGTCGTGTCGGCGACATGTCGCCGACATGTTTCAGTCATGTCGCAGACACAAGAAAATGTCGTGTC
>Ga0247832_1003602_pt1 | contig 20900 bp, 15 predicted proteins | sample LaCruzMarch2015__10_FD_192407 | JGI IMG/M metagenome (GOLD analysis project Ga0247832, IMG submission 192407) | Freshwater microbial communities from meromictic Lake La Cruz, Castile-La Mancha, Spain - LaCruzMarch2015_4m | ecosystem: Environmental > Aquatic > Freshwater > Lake | place: Spain... | reverse complement strand
GCCCCCTCGGACGGGACTTCCAGCAGGAAAAGACCACTGGCAACCGTGGTCTTGGTGTTGATGTTGGCCACGCTGCGGTTGACCGCCTCATAGACGGCGATGTTAGTCCGCTCTTCGGGCGTGAAGGTGCGGCCCGCCTCATCGTTCGCGACGGGCCTCATGTCTCCTCCGGCCTGCTGGGCCGCTACCGACGAGTCGAGAAATGAAGCACCGAGAGAGGAAGCTGCGAGCACGCATGCCACCACACCGGCCCGACCTCCCACTGGCCGGAACGCGTCCCCTCCAGACCAAAGACCGTCGCCTACAGGCCGCTCTATCAGACTCTTGCCCTGACTGTTCTCTCGAGTGAACGACCGCCTCATCCGCCTCATGATCCGTCTCCCGTGTGTCTTCCGGAACAGTATCTGAGGTCGACTGGCCACTCCAACCCAAAAATTGCAGAAAATTCCGGCCAGAACGACGTTGGCGGCGGAACACCTTCCAAATATGCTCACGGCGAGGGACGCACCTTGCCCCCTGCTTTCGCCCCCAATGACAATTCACAGCGAACGTCCGGAGGACTCCATGGCTGCCAGATCTTTTCACCGCCGTCACGCGGCCGGAACCATGGCCTGGCCGCAAATGCGGCCGTTGACCCTCGCAATCCTTGGTATGGCGGCTGTTTCGGCCGCGGGAATGACCATGGCGGCCCGCGCTGCCGATGGCAAACGACTGCCCGCCGAGGAACAGCCTGCTCGAGTCGGCATTTCGTTCGTCGAAACGTTTCAACGGGATGAAACCGCGGTTCCAGTCACAGCCATCGGAATGCGCTGGTCGCCCCCGACGACAGTCGCTCCGCCGGCCCGCGTGGTTGTGCTTGTTGATACATCCGCCAGCCAAATCGGCAGCTACAGGCAACGCGCGGCTGAATCGCTGACGGGCATTCTGGAGGCAGCCCGGCCCGAGGATCGTTTTCTTCCGGCAGCCGTCGATGTGGGCTGCGTGCCTCTTACGACGGGCTTTCTTTCGGCTCGCGACCCCGCAGTGCAGACTGCGATCGAAGGACTCAACGCACGGACACCGCTCGGATCCACCGACCTGATCGAGGTTCTCGACCGCGGCATAGAACTCTTCGGAGATGCTCCGGCTGGCGGCGCTGCCATCAGTCGCTCAATTGTCTACGTGGGGGATGGACCGGGCCTCGGGGGAGTCGATCCTGTTGAGTTCCAGCGGGTTCTTGAGTCGCTTCGTTCGAAACACATCGTTTTTTCCTGCATCGGAATCGGTCCGCAGGTCAACTGGCCCTGCCTGGCGTCGCTAGCCAGCGCAACGGGTGGCATGCTGCTGGTTCCCGACGAGACAATCGCCGCCAAAGACGCCGGCGCAAAGATGGCCGAACTCGCCGTCGCGGTCACGGCATGGCCGGAACAGGTCGCGATCTCAAGCACTGCGGCGGCTCTTGCCCCCAAAAATGGCCTCCGGATGCTGCCGGCTCGTATGCCACCGCTTCGCGGAGATCGCGACTCGGTCGTGCTTGTCGAAGGGATGCTCGATTCCGCGTCGATCGAGATGCTGCTCGATACAGGCGCGGCAGTGCTCTCGGAGCCACTGTCGCTTGCCGTGCCAGCCGCAAAGCCATTGGATGAACACGCCTACCTGGAAGAATTGGCCCGCAACGCCCGCGAAACAGCCGGGGCGTTCCTTCCACTCCTCGGCCGGGAAGGGCTTGAACTTGCCCGTCGTGCCATCCGAGGAGAGGCCGCAACGCTGGCCACCCTGTCGCGGCAGGCGGAGGCCGCGGGTGCCCACGACGCGGCCCTGCGATTGGCCCAGGCATCCCTCCGCCGCGATCCTGACAACGCCGCAGCGGCCGTGATTCAGTCGGTCGCCCAGCAACTGCCCGAACCGCAGGCAGAGGCGGAGAACATTCCGCCGGGCAGGCTGCCTCCTTCTGGAGCCGACTCCAATCCGGACGAACTGGCCGAAATCAATGCGATGCGGAAGGTTCGTGCCCAGCAGCTCGAGCAGGAGACGGCGGTACGGCTCCGCAATGCCAGGCACATGATGATGAGCGATCCCGATCAGGCCCGGACCGACCTCAAGGAACTGCAGCAGTATGTCAACTCATCCGACGACCTCGACGCTGCCATGCGAGACCGTCTTGCCCGCCAGATTGAGATGAGCATTCGCGAATCGGTCGTGCGTTCCCGCGAGAAAATTGAGTGCGACATGGCTGCCGAACGCAGGGCCGCCATCGGCAGGGAACGCCAGCGACTCGACGGGGAATTGCGGGCGAAGGAAGAGCGGTTCAAACAGCTCGTCGACCGCTACGACGCACTCCTCACCAAGGGCATCGAGCAGCGTTACCAGCGACCGCTCATCCAGCAGCACGACGACCCTATCCAGCTCTCCAACGATCCTGCTGGAAACTACGATGAATTCATCCGCGCGGAGCGTGAGGTCGCCGATGAAATGGCGGTGGAAGCATCCCGGATTTATGGCAATTATCCGATGCCCATGACGGCCCGGGAAATCGCCCGCACCGCTCCAATCGTGGCCCGCACGCTCCACTACGACTCGCAAAACGTCAGGTACCGTCGCGAGATGCAGCGGAATTTCATGGACGCCCTGCATCTGGTCGATCTGGCGGCGATCCCGTTTGTCGACGAACCGCCCATCTACTACCCCAATGCCGATCGCTGGCGTGAGATCACGAAGCTCCGCGAGAAGTACAAGTCGGTCGATCTCGCCAACCCCGGCAGCGCTGAAAAGAAGCTCTACGATGCCCTCGACCAGCCGGTGGACGATCTTGTGTTTCAGGAGACGCCGCTGCGGGACGTGATCAATCAGCTCAAGGACAAGTACGACATCCCGATCCTGGCCGACAAAAAAGTCTTCGAAGACGCGGGGTTGGATCTCGACACGACTTTGGTCACGCAGAGTGTCTCCGGCATCTCACTGCGGTCGGCGCTGCGTCTGATCCTGGGTGACATCGACCTCACCTACCTGATCAAGGACGAGGTCATGCTGATCACGACCAAAGACAAGGCCGCTGAAAACCTGATCATCAAGGTCTATCCCGTCGGCGACCTCGTGATCCCATTGAGCGCGGGGGGCGGCGTCAACCCGTTCCAGACCGGCGGTGGCATGGGTGGGGCGGGCGGCATCAACAGCGGCCAGAACGCGGGCGGTGGCATGGGCGGCGGCATGGGTGGCGGTGGCATGGGCGGCGGCATGTTCCAGGTTTCAGATGCCCGGGCCCGCGTGGCCCGCCGTGAGAAGCCAAACCCGGCGAACTTGCCAAACAATCCGCGTTCGAAGCCGGTAGCAGCTCCAGCGGCCTCGCCGCAGTCGCGGACGGGCGTCGGTGCCGCAGTGGGCTCACCCGCTGCGACTCCAGCCAAACCCACGGCTACCGCCAAAGCTACGGCCGATGCCGACGCGATCGACGATATTGGCCTGCCATCCACCGTCACCGACTCCAGCGACATGCGGGCTTCCGTCACGGCCTATCTGACTGCGGAACCGACGCGATCGGCCGGTGCATCTGCTGATTCCGCAGCCAGCACCGCTGCCCGCGACATGGCGATTCGGATGGCCAGGCTGCGGGCCACCGCCGCAGAACTTGGTCGCCAGGGGCGGTTTGACCGAGCGGTTGATCTTTTATCTGCGGCCATTGCCTGCGGGCGGGCCGAACCGTGGATGTATGAGGCCCTGGCGGTGGCGATGGAGGCGGCCGGCGAACCTCGGGAGGATGTGGAGCGGGCCCTGCTCTCGACTGCCGAGTTTGCGTCCACGCCAGGCGACCTGCTCGCGATTGCCAATTATCTCGCAAGGTTCGGCTCGTCGTCCCGGGCGATTCGGCTCTGCAAACAGGTGACAAACCTCGATCCCGCCAATCGGGAGGCGTATGCGTTGGCGATGACGCTCGCTGCCCGTTCCGACGACCTCGCCACGCTCCGCTGGGCCTGCCCCGGCGTGCTGGCGCATGAGTGGCCCGCGGATCAGAGGGAAATTTTCACACGAGCGGCCAGACTCGCCAAAACCACGGTCGAGTCACTGGAGCAGGCGGGCCGAATGGACGACGCCGCCAAGTTTCGCGGGGCCGTCGACCGGGCACTTGTCCGCGATATCGAACTCGAACTGTCGTGGAACGGCGACGCCGATATCGATCTGATCGTGGAGGAGCCGCCGGGCACCGTCTGTTCGCTCTCGTCGCCGCGTTCGAGTTCGGGCGGCACCCTGCTGGCCGACTCGGATGCCCCCGCAGACCCGGCGAACGCCACGCATCGTGAGCGGTATGTCGCCGCGGAGGCTTTTCCGGGCACCTACCGGATCCTGGTGCGAAGGGCATGGGGCAAGGTTGCTGCCGACACGGTAACCGCCACGGTTATCCTCCATCGCGGCACCGATCGAGAGCAGCGGCTCAAGCGACAGTTGGCCGTGCGGGCAGACGATGCGTTCGTGAGCATTGAGTTGCCGGAGGGCCGGCGTCAGGAACCGTTGCTCGACGCCCAGGTGGCGCAGGACGTGGTCGCCCAGGAGCAACTCGGCCGGGCCATCCTCGCCCAGCAGTTGGCGGGACTGGTTGATCCAGCCGCGTCAGCATCGCTCTCGCAGAGCCGCGGCACGCCGCGTGCGGTCGGGAGCGGCGGTCCCAATATGCCATTCTCCCGGGGTGGTGCCGTGGGCTATCAGCCGGTGATCAGCACACTGCCGGAGGGCACGAACATGTCCGCCCAGGCGGTTGTTTCTGCCGACCGCCGCTACGTCCGCATCACAAGCACACCGCTCTTCTCGGGCGTTGGCCAGGTGACACAGTTCAACTTCTCCGGCGGCGGTGCTCAGGGCACCGGTGGCGGCGGTGGTGGCGGTGGCGGTGGCATGGGTGGTGGTGGCGGCCAGCAGGGCGGTGGCGGTATGGGCGGTGGCGGTGGTATGCAAGGTGGTGGCGGAGGTATGCAAGGTGGCGGCGGCGGCATGCAAGGGGGGGGTGGTGGCATGCAGGGGGGCGGCGGCGCCTTCTAATAAAAAAGATGCCCAACTTCGGAGTGATCCTCGCCGCGGCCGGCCAGAGCAGCCGCTTTCAGGACGCCAATTACAAGAAGCCATTCGCACCGCTCGCGGGCCGACCTGTCTGGCTGCATTCGGCCGAGAAGTTCACCGACCGGCCCGACGTGAAGCAGGTCGTCGTGGTCGTGTCGCCAGAGGACCGCGAGGCCTTCGTTGAGAAATTCGGTGCCAGCCTGGCCTTTATGGGCATCACGCTCGCCGAAGGGGGCAGCCATCGGGCCGAATCGGTCCGGCGTGGCCTCGAGAAATTCTCGGCCGACATCGACATGATCGCGATCCACGATGCGGCGCGGCCCTGCATCGCGACCGCCTGGATCGACCGCGTCTTTGAGGCCGGCGCGAAGACCGGCGCCGCGATCCTCGCGATCCCGGTCGCGGGCACGCTCAAGCGGGTGAATGCCGACAAACTCATCACCGAAACGGTCGACCGTACCGGCCTCTGGGAGGCGCAGACGCCGCAGGTCTTTTCCCGCGACGTGCTGACCCGGGCCTTCGCCCATGCCGCGGCTCAGGGCTCTCAGCCCACCGACGAAGCCCAACTCGTCGAGGCGATCGGCCAGCAGGTCACCGTGGTGCCCGGCTCGCCGATCAACCTCAAGATCACATCACGGGAAGACCTCCGGCTCGCCGAGCAGGCCATGAAGGCACTCCCCGCAAACCGTCTCGCCGGCCCCGCGCACCCCTTCGCCAACGACGACATGTGGCGGTAGGCGTCAGCTGTCTTGGTTCAGCGTGAACTGGAATTGTGCGGTGAGTGCATGGGAAGAACACGACATCGTGTCGTTTTTTCTTTGCCGACCTCCGTCGGCTGGTGCTGAACCGGCCCTCCGGGCCTAACACTGTGATTCCTGCCCCCGTGGCGGCGAGTTTTCAACTTGCCGTGTATCTCACCCCATTCCACAAGTTAAAAACTCGTGGCCACCAGGTCGATCGCTTGCGCCACGCCCAACTTACCGGTTGCCCCCGCGGCGGCGAGTTTTTAACGTGCCGATTACGCTTCCCAAAGACAGAAAGACTTTCTCCATGCCGGCCAGTGACCTCGTCTCCGATTTCCAGGCCCGCGGCCTGATCCATCAGTCAACCGACGCTGCGAGGCTGCGTGAATGGCTGGGCACCCCCGGCCGCCGCGTCTATGCCGGCTTCGACCCGACCGCCGACAGCCTCCACGTGGGGCATTTGGTGGCGCTCGTGCTGCTGCGCCGCGTGGCCCATGCCGGCCACGAGCCGGTGGCCCTGATCGGCGGTGCCACTGGGATGATTGGTGATCCGAGCGGGCGGAGCGAGGAACGCAACCTCCTCTCTTCTGACGAACTGGCCGCCAACATCGCCGGCGTTGAAAGGCAGATCCGTGCCATCCTCAGCGACGCAGGCAGTGGCGTCGGCGGAGTTGCGTCCGTCACCCCGCACCATGTCGTGAACAACGCCGACTGGATGCGGGGCGTGGGCTACCTTGAGTTTCTCCGTGACGTGGGCAAGCACGTGCCGCTTTCGCAGATGCTCGGCAAGGACTCGGTGAAGAGCCGGCTCGATCGAGACGGCGGGCTCTCCTACACCGAGTTCAGCTACATGCTGTTGCAGTCCTGGGACTTCGTGCACCTGTCCGACTCGCTCGACTGCCGCGTGCAGATCGGTGGCAGCGACCAGTGGGGCAATATCACCGCCGGCATCGAACTGGGCCGTCGGCTGCGATCTCGGGAACTCCACGGCATCACCTGTCCGCTGCTGACGAAATCCGACGGCACTAAAATGGGGAAGACGGCCTCCGGCGCGATCTGGCTCGATCCCCGCCGCACGAGCCCCTACCGCTTCTACCAATACTGGATCAATCTCGACGACGACGACGCCGGCCGCTGCCTGGCTCGCCTCACTCCCCTTTCGCTCGAAGACCTTGCCGACCTCGATGGCAAGCGGGCGGCCCAGCCTGCCGCCCGCGATTCGCAGAAGCGTCTGGCCGAGGAACTCACCCGGCTCGTGCATGGAGACGGGGGCCTGGCCGCTGCCCGACAGGCCACGGAGATCTTCTTTGGTGCCGAGATCGGCCAACTCGACGACAGCCAACTCGCTGAAATTTTTGCCGACGTGCCCAGCAGGGAGTTTCCCCGTTCGGTGCTCGAAGGCGAGGGACTCCAATTGATCGAGGCGTTGGCCGACACGGGCCTTGCCCAGAGTCGCGGCGCTGCCCGCCGCACGATCGAGCAGGGCGGGGCCTACGTCAACAACCGGCGGATCTCCGACGTCGCCTATCGCCTCACCGCGAAGGACCTGGCCGGCGCCGCCACGCTCGTCCTCCGGTCAGGAAAAAAGTCCTACGCAATCGCCCGCTTCAAGTGACGCGATCCCTTCGCTTACGCTCCGGGCTTTTATCCGCATACAAGCCCCCGGCGTCAGCCGGGGGATCATCGCCGAGCGCGATCCCATCGCTTACGCTCCGGGCTTCTATGGGAGCGTATCCGGCTTGCCGCCCTCTTCGGCCGGTTGCTCCAACTCCGCATCGTAGGCCGGCGTCGTGATCACGGCCGTGATCCTCGTGCCCTCTCCCGGCCGGCTGTCGATCTGCAGTGTGCCACCGAGGCTGCCGATCCGCTCCCGCATGCCCTGAACTCCAAAGTGCCCCTGCGCCGGACCAGCCTCGTTGCCGACGGCGAACCCACCGCCGTCATCGGCGACCGACACCCGGATCTGCCGGGCCACTGCGTCGTAGGCGACGAGCACATCGACGGCATCCGGGTGCCCGTGGTGAATTGCATTGCGAATCGCCTCCTGGGCCACGAGCAGGAGGTTCCCGGCCACGAAGTTGGGAATGCCGAAGGGCTCGCCCTCCGCCGACACGCTGATCTTCGCCGCGTGACCGCTGCCGAGGTGGGCCACGAGCGCCACAACCGCATCATAGAACGACTGGCCCGCCATCGGCATCGTGCGGAGTGCCCAGACCGATCCGCGCAACTCCTCCACGGCATGCTTGAGCATCCGCCGTGCCACATCCAAGTGATCAGAGGTGTCGCCAAGATCCGCCCGGGCGACCGCACGCCGGCATGTGTCAAGCTGGAAGCCCGCGCCTGCCAGCGACTGCAGGAGCGTGTCATGGAGATTGGCGGCAAGCCGATTCCGTTCGCGGAGCGATGCCTGGAACTCCACGGCCGCATCCCGCCGCTGCTGCATCTCGCCGGCCAACCGCAACGACTGTACGGCCACCTGCCTACGGAGGAGGCCCAACCAGCCAATCGTCGCGACAAGCACCGCAGCCAGCGTTGCCAGGGCGATGGACAGCCGCCGGGCATTCCACCAGGGAGCCGACTTGATCACGCTGACGTCGGTGGCGGAGGGAATGAGCAGCGTCAGCCGATCGATCACCGATCCGTTCCCGATATCGGCGTTCGCCGGCCGGGCCCGAAACCGTTCGCCGAGGTCGATCTGCAGAATGCCCGTGACGTCCACCACGGAGCCCGACTCCAAGGGCGGCAACCGCCCCGACTGTTCACGGGACAGTCGTGCCGTGACGCTCTCGCCAGCGGAATCAAGCAGAAGCAGGGCACCTTCAGGCGTGTTCCGGGAATCGATCAGCATCGCTGAAAACCGGATCAGGCAGCCGTCAAAATCGCCAGGCTGGGCCATCTGGCCCTTCGCCCTCGCCCGTCGTGATATCTCGAGGATCTGGGCCGGCGACAGCCGACGGGGATCGGGAGGATTCACCCGTCCGACGACGCGGTACACGGCCTCCGCCAGCCCGGCGAAGTCTCGGCTGCGGTCGATGAAGCCGGCGATCTCGACCTGGTCGCCGGGCCGTGGCACCTCGCGCTGCCTCACCGCAACCCGTACGCCGGTCGAGCCCTCCTGCACGTAGAAGCATTCGCCGGGAACGGCGTAGCTGACAGTGCCCTCGGTGCGGACTCGATGACCGCCCGGCGGCGCAGAGCCGAAATGGGCGAGCCCTTCGAGTGGCGTGAACGCAATTCCGAAGGGTTTCGGCGGCAGCTCCAGGATCTCTACCTCCATCGCGCTCCCCACGTGTAACGACGGATGCAGATATTGGCCCCGAGTATTGAACACGGTACCCACGACACCCGTCAGGCGGACCGTGGCATCGACGAGCGTGGCCGAGGGATCAGCGGCGGCCGACCGAGGCACCTTGGCGACGAACGGCCGCGCCGACCGCTCCATGAGCAGGAGCCAGCCCTCTTCACCCGCGTCACGGAATCCCTGTACGACGCCTTCGACGACGATTCGTCTGAGATGGACATAGCCGCTGAAGAACCCGGCATCGTCGACCTCGATCGGCGTCGGCAGTGGACGGCGGCCGAGGCTGCGAATCGAGATCGGCAGCACGTTCGGCGCATAGCCGCCGGGTTCGAGCCGGCCTTCGATCTCGACCTCGTCGCCGACGACGATCCTCTCGAGATCGGCATCGTCGCCCGCCCAGATTTTTTGCTCCCTGGACGCGACGATGTTGATCCAGATTCCGCCCGTCTCATCCTGGACGATGCAGTGGACATGCCGAGGCTGCCAACGCCAGGTGACCACGCCCCGAATCCGTACCGGTGGTCCGCGATCGCCCTCCCCGCTGGACAGTTTCTTGACGTCGGCGATGGGCATGAAGGCATCGTCGCATCGTGCGCCGGCAGCGCCACACGCCAGCATCATGACGGCCAGCCGCAAACCCAAACGCGTCGACTCTTGGCAACTCCCCATTCCGTCATCATAGCCCAGCCGGATCGTGCGGCAGGCTGGGATGTGGCCATCGCGGCGGGTCCTCAGCCTCAGGGGCGCGACGCTTGTCCCTTCGCTTCAGGCCCAGCCCCTTCCAGTTGGAAGATGAATTCATTGGGCCCCTTGTCGCTCACCTCGGCCGTGAGGCCGGAGGTTTCAAACGATCCATACTTCGCTGGCAACTCCCGGGCGAGCTTCGGCGGCCCCGCTCCAGCGGCACGCTGGGCCTCGTATTCCTGCTGGCTTTCAAACGGCTTCCCGGTATCGGGCTCCCCTCCGCCGAGCGACCGCTTTTCGATCGCCACGCGATGACTCCCCGAGATCGCCCCGTCGCCGGGCCGATAGGTCTTAAGTTCAAACCGTCCGTTCGCATCCGTCAGGCCGACCGCGGCAAGATCCGCGCCGGAAGTGCTCCGGCCCATGAACGTCACCACCGCACCGCTGACTGACCGTCCGTCGTACTGCACCGTTCCTCGCACCGGATAGGTCAGCGGGCGGGCACGGCTCCATTTGTCCTCGACGTATCGGGAGCAGCCGGCCACGACACACACCCCGCCGCAGCAGAACAGCAGCCACGCTAATCGGGAAACGCGGGGAGATGGCATCGGTGGCGTCCTCATGGAAATACGGGCGACTCCCCCCCAACGCGGCTACCGAGGGCTCCCCAGACGCCGTAGGGCGACGCGGTCGTCTTGGCGATGTACGTCGTGTCACTGGTGGGCGACGCCGCCGCCTTGTTTCCCGACTCGATATTCTCCCTGACGAACGTGACGGCGCCGTCGGCGAAGAGGCTCTGCACACCGCCACCGTGACGGCTCCGAGCCGAGTAGATCCCGAACCCAAACTGGTTGAACTGGCTGCAGACCGGCCCGTTCGGCGGCAGGCAGGTGTTGAAATTGATGTTGGAGTAGCTGCCGTAGGCCCAGAACGCCCCCGGAGACCTGTTGCGAGGGTGGAAGTTGTTCGTCGTGAAACCGTTGCTATTCCAATAGGACCAGCAGCCGTTCACGCTCCAGGTGCTCTCCTTCGACGTGGCGGTCGGACCGTTCACGGCCACGTTCAGATTTCCGTCTGGCCGGGTGCACTCCGCCATCGCCAGAGTCTTCGAAAGGCCATCGGGAATGTCCTTCGTACGGCAGTTGCTATTCGTGCCGAAGATGCCCCGCTGACGATAGTAAGTGTGATCGACATGCAGGTTGATGTGCTGGTCGCCGCTTGAGAAGAGATAGTTGTGCTGCGCCCACTCCGAATAGTCGCCACCGCCGTCACTGAACCGCGGGATGTCGGAGGGACAGAGAATGGAGGGAATCTGCGTGCGGAACGGTGTGTACTTCTGGTAGAGATACTTCGGGCTCGTCGCGGCGTCCCGCATCATGGTGTTGTAGAGATCCTGATACTCCATGTACGGCAGCATCGCGACGTAGCCACTGAATCCTCCGGCCCCCGGATAGGCGACACCATCGATCATGGTGCCTTTTGCGGGCACCACCGTGCCGTCGCCGCAGGTCGACCAGTCGTTGCCGCTCGGTGGCCAGCTGCACGCCGTTTCCTTCGGCCCCCAGCGGGATGGCGGAAAGCTCCGCCTGGCGGATTCGTAGCTGTGCAGCGCCACGCCCAACTGCTTCAGGTTGTTGGAACAACTGCTCCGCCTCGCCGCCTCCCGGGCCGCCTGCACTGCCGGTAGCAGAAGCCCGACGAGCGTGCCGATAATCGCGATCACGACGAGCAGTTCTACGAGCGTAAACGCCAGCCGTCTCGGCCATCGTGCCTGCTTGGAGTCCATACGACATCCCCCGGAAAAGTCATTCAGGTCACCCCGTCGACATCGGACAGCCGATGCGACAACTATTGATTGTAGGCCGGTAGCGACCGGGCCGCAATTGGCCACCTGGCCAATACGCCCGCCTGCCGGGCCTAGCCGTCAGCACGCGAAAAGAGCTGCGTCCCCACGAAGTGCAGCCGTTCGATCAAACCCTGCAGCGGCTTGAAAAACTTCAAGCCGTGGATGTCTTCAGGGCGGATCTTGCGGCGAGCTACTGCCATGGCTTTCACTATGGCAACTTCGAGCCCGGGGCGCAACTCAGCCCACCTTCTCTGGATTCGCTGTTTTCGCTGGCGCACATTTCGTGCCGAACACTCCTGGCTGCGTCCCCTTTTCGTCCCCCCAACTTCCGGACAAGTTGAAAACTTGCCGCCACGGGGGACAGCACATGCCGTGCCGAACAGGAGTTGCTGCGTCCCCTTTTCAACTTCTGAATATACTGAGGGCAGACACGCTGGAGTCGGGATCGTTTCCAATGCCAAGAAAGGTTCGTGAACTCGTGGCGGACTTGCTGGCCAATGGCTTCGCGGAGGTTGTTGGCGGTGGCAAGGGGTCGCACAGAAAGTTCGTCCACGAACGATATCTCGGGGCATTAACGCTCAGCGGACAAGCGGGCGACGACGCCAAGCCCTATCAGGAAAAGCAGATCCGGAAAGCGTTGGAGGAGATTCATGAAGACGACTGATTCCTATCACAAGTGGGTTGAATGGAGTGACGAGGACGGTGTCTACATCGGGAAGTGTCCTGACCTCATCTCCGGCATCCACGGCGATGATCCAGTCCGTGTGTACGCGGAAATGGCCCGGGTTATCGAGGAAGTTGTCGCCCACTTCGAACAGTCAGGCCGGCAGCTACCGCCTCCCCGCGTGCGTCCCATGCAAGAGGTTGGGTGAACGGATAGGTGAATTCGTGTCGCCATTTGGCAACCGTCACAATCGCTCCCGTCCCGAATTACCCGGCCTCTCTCTCCATACGATGCGCCGGAAGACATTCACTATGAGCAGACACCGCTGCGCCGCTGAGAAGGCCCCGTCGCCCGCCTTGCACCACCGCTTGCACGCGCCGCTCGCGGCAACACTTCGTGCCATGATCGGGCTTGGCTCGATCCTTCCACTGACCGCCCTCACTTTGATCCCCCTTGCCATCACACCAACCGTCAACGCGGCTGCTCCAGCACAGCCCACGATTATTTGGGCCTCGTCGCCGGTGCGGCCGGATGAGACTCTCGTGATTGCCGGCGACTCACTTGCCTCCGACGCTGGTCCCTCCGTCGTTGAACTAGCGGCTCTCGACAACGGACCGGCAGGCTCGCCGCCGGCAGGGTCTGAATCCGAACTGCCAGCGACTCCCGCATCGATCCCTTCCACTGCCTGGCAGCCGCAGCCGCTTCTGCGAGGTGACGCGGAGAGCATCGCCGCCGTGATCCCGGCAGCGTGGCCCCAAGGGCTCTGGGCCTGCCGGGTAAAACGCGGCGACGCAGCCTCCGCCCCGATCCTGCTCAACGCCCCAGTCGTGTGGTGGATGCAGGGCGATGCAGGCGAGACGGCCACACCAGGCGGTAGCGTCCGCGTGTTCGGCCACTCGCTCCGCTTTCCCGAGGCGGCTGAACCTGCCGCCGTAAAACCCGCCGCCCCGGCACCCACCGCTTCGTTGCGGGCCGACGATGGCTCCGTTGTGCCGCTTACGGTCACAGACGCCACGCCCTACGCCCTCTCGCTCCGTCTTCCGGCTGACCTCAAGCCCGGCCGGTATCGGCTCTGGGTGCACAACGGCCTAGGCGGCCCCGCCGGCTGGCGGCTCGCCGGCCCGCTCGGCGTCGCCGCTCCGCCGACCTGGAAGGCCGACCGGTTCAATATCCGAGACTTCGGCGCTAAGCCTGAAGCGACGATTCTCGCAGCGATCGCCAAGGCGAAGGAAAATGGTGGGGGCGTGGTCTATCTGCCCCGGGGCCGCTACGGCCTCACGAAACCGCTCGACATCCCCGACGGTGTCGTGCTCGAGGGCGAGTCCCGCGAGCTTGTCAGTCTCTTCTGGCCCGATTTCGAAACGCCGCCGCTCCACCTCGTCCGTGGCAATACCTTCGGCCTCGAAAACCTCTCCCTCTATTGCCAGAACCACCGCACGGTGGTCTTGATCGAGCCGAAGTCGGACGGCGCCTTCATCCGTAACGTCCGCATCCGGGCCAACTGCTACTTCATGATCGAAAGGCCGGGCGAGCCGTTCCGCGGCCGCTCCGGCCCCAAGAGCAACCGCGACATCGGTGCCGGCATCGCCGTGCACGGGAAGAACTTCGAAATCAGCAACTGCGACGTGCTGGCCAGCGACATCGCCCTGTTCGTGCGAGACACCCGCCAGGGCCGCGTCACCGGCAACACGTTTCTCTACGGGGGCCGCGGTTACCGCATCGAGTCGAGCCGGGAACTCGTCTTCGAAGACAACACGGTCGAGGGTTTTGATCTCACGGCCATTGGCAACGACATCGGAACCTTCTGGTCGAACGCCTGCACGAACCTTTATTTCGCAAAGAACACGCTGCGGCGGATGTTCGGTGCCGACCGCGAGATGATGACGCTCGACGCGGGCGGCGGTGCCTACATGGGCACGATCGCGTCAGTCGATGGCAACCGCATCACGCTCGCCGCCGATCCGGTCTTCAAGGACTATGCCCCCAAGCCCCACCAGAACTGGGCCGGTGCCGCCGTGATGATTCTCGACGGAAAAGGTGTCGGCCAATACCGAATCGTCACCGGCCATCAGGGCCGCGACTGGGAGATCGATCGTCCCTGGACAGTCCCACCGGACGCGACGTCGAAAATCTCGATCGTGCCCTTTCGCGGCCGCAACCTCTTCATCGGCAACGCCTGCGAGGACGGCGGACCGTTCCAGATCTACGGCAGCGGGCATGAGTGCATCGTGGCGGAGAACACAGGCCGTCGGATGGACGGTTTTCTCGTCTGGGGCCTCGACCCGCACGACTGGGGGCAGCAGCCGAGCTGGTACTGCCAGTTTCTCGACAACACAATCATCGAGGGCAACGCCTACGGCCATCGGACGGGTGGCTTTGGCACCGCGGCGGCCGGCACCCCCGGCGACGGCAAGGGGCGGAGCATTCGCGATGTGCTCTTCCGCCGCAACGAGTGCCAGAACAACGCCTCGATCTCGATCGGAGGCAACCTTCATGGGGCCGTGGTCGAGCACAACGCTATCGAGCATACTGAGACAGGGGTGCACGTCAGGCGACCCGCCAGCGGCGTGATCCTGCGAGCCAACCGCTTTGACGATGTGCCCTCCCCCACCGCCGGCGATGGACTGGCGACAGCAACGGTCGTGCCCTGACGCGAACCGAGCCGCCAACCGTTCCCGCCGGTTCTAGGCTCCTGCCGTGATAAAGACCGAGGCTCACTCATCATGCCCGCCACCATTCGCCTGCTGCTCATCGACGACCACCCGGTGATGCGGGCGGGCCTGGCCAATCTGCTGAACTCGGAGCCCGGCTTCAGCGTCGTCGGCCAGGCCAACGACGGCGAGCAGGGGGTGAGACTGTGGGGTGAACTCCGCCCGGACATCTGCCTGCTCGACATCACGATGCACGGCATCGACGGCATCGAAGCCCTCCGTCGGATCCGGCACCTGTCGGCCGATGCCCGCGTGGTCATGCTGACCTCGTCGGACGCGGCCGAGGATGTCGCCCAGGCACTGCGGGCGGGTGCCTGCGGCTATGTCACGAAGAACATCGAACATGAGGAACTCGTGGCCGCGATCCGCCAGGCCCACGCCGGCGGCCGGCCGATCGGCAGCGACATCCGGGCCGTCGATGCTTCGCATCGTCCCGGCAACGCCCTGCTCTCGCCCCGCGAGATCGAGGTGCTCGGACTCCTGCGGGAAGGCTTCACCAACAACGACATCGGCCGCCTGCTCGGCATCTCCACGCGGACCGCCAAGGCCCACGTGGCCGCCGTCATCGAGAAGCTGCAGGTCATCGACCGCACGCAGGCCGTTGCCCGGGCCTTCGACCTCGGGCTCCTCAAGGCCGCATTCCCAAAAGGCTCCAGTTTGCCCGCCCGCTGAGATTCGCCGTTGACGGGGTACGGTGAGGAGCCTAAGTGTCATCCTCCCGCACCTCTTTTTTTAGCTATTTCTTGTAACGCCCCGAACCGGAGCCGACGTTCCATGCGAATTCAGCACAGACCTGCCCCGGTTTTGCTCGTGGCGCTCGCCCTCTCTGCTCTGTCTGGTCTGCCTGCTCTGCCGGGACTGCCGGGCACATGCGCGAGTGCGGAAGAGCCCGTCGGCGGCGCAGAGGTGATCTCGCTCGAAGACCAACTCACGACCGGCCTCAAGGCCCGGCGGCCCGAGGAGAAGGAATTTATCGAGGAGGTGGCCCGTCTGGTGAACGAGGGGGAACTACCCCGCAAGCTCGTCGACTCCACGTTCGTATGGGCGGTGCGTCGGCGGACGACCTATCCGTTTCCGGCATTCGAGCGGGCGCTGCGGCTGCAGGCGGACCGGCTGGGCGTCGACCTGTAAGACTCCCGCCTGAGGAATAGATCTGATCGTATGGCGGCGTAAGCGGGGCTTCCGCAAGTTAAAAACTCGCGGCCACGAAAAACAACCCGTGGGGACGAGGTTGTATCGCGCCCACCCCTTCTCCTCGTGTCCTTCCCTCCTCCCCGTGGGGACGAGATTGTATCTTGTCCATTCCTCGACGTTCACCCGTCCAGGAATCCCCTGATCCTCGGATCGGCGAGCGAGTCGGCGACAAACCGCGCTCCCGTGAAATCGTGCCGCCGGCTGTGGCCCCCCGGCACCGCCACCGCTACGGCCCCCGCCGCCACGGCCGCCGTGCAGCCCGCCTGCGAATCCTCGAGCACAAGCATCGCACCGGGCTCGATCGCCAGCCGCCGCGCCGCCGTCTGATAGATCTCCGGATGCGGCTTCCCATGCAAGACGTCCGCGCTTGTCAGCACGAAGGCAAACCGCCCGGTGAGCCCCATTCTGTCGAGCACGTCGTGGGCAAACTCAGGGCCGCTGCTCGTGGCCACGCCGCGGGCGATGCCGCGAGCGTCGAGCAGATCGAGCAGGTCGACCGCTCCCGGCATCGTGGCAAGTCGAGTGTCGAGCAGGGCACGAAAGATCTCGTGCGTCTCGGCAGCGAGGGCGGGCACCGTGTCCGAGAGGCCATGCCACTCGATCATGATGGCGAGCGACACCTGCTGGGGCCGGCCCATCATCGCGTCGAGGAGATCAGGCTCGAACGTCCGCCCCCGCCGACGCAACAGTTCCGTACCCACGTGCTGGTAGAGCTCCTCGGTATTGACGAGCAGTCCGTCGAGGTCGAAGGCCACGCCCTCGATGCGGAATGATGCGGTCATGGCATGTCTCTCGCTGTCACTTCTCTCGCTGTCACTTCAATTGATAGATCGCATACCGAGTGTTGGCATGGAGCCGTGCGAAGGGCAGCGTGTCCACGCCCGGCAGGTCGACCGGAACGATCGCGTGGGTCGCCCCATATCGATCCGCGACGAGCCGCAGCCGGTCAGGCCCCAGGGCCGCCGTCGACCGCTCCATGTTCGCGAAGCTGCCGTCGCGGGAGAAGCAGTCCACGAACCGCTGCCGCCACTCGATGAGCGACCGGGCGTCTTGCGGGCTGTTCTTCCAGCCCACGACCTCGCGACGGCCAGTCCACCAGGTGAAGCTCGCCGCCCCGCGGGGCGTCAGGAAGCAGGCATCGGCCGGCGTGTTGGCCACGACCCAGTCGCAGATCTCCCGCCATGCGGCGGCGTCGACCTTGGAGTCGCTGCGGGCCACGAGGCCAGTGCGGCCCGGCAGCGGCCAATGCCGGCTCTCATAGGCCAGGTCGAGGCTGAGGAGCACCGCGATGACCACTCGCATCACAGCCGGCCGCACGGGAAACAGCATGCCAAGAGCTTTATCGCTGGCGAACACGCCAGCCGCCCCCGTGGACAGCCCGAAGGGCACGAGCACGTCGCCGAGACGAAACCAATAAAACCGCAGCAGGCTGGAGGCGGCGTTTGGCGCGAACGGCTCGAGCAACGAGATGGCAACACCCGCCAGCGAAATCAGAAGCGCCGCCCCGACATACCGATCGACCCGCATGCGGGCGGCCTCGACCGACGGCGACGCGGCCGTCGGCAGTCTGCGAAGCAGCCACCAGAGCATGATCGCGAGTAGATGGCGGGCCACCATGCCGTCTGCAAAGGTCCGCATCAGCAGGTGGTGCGAAAGCCGTTCGACGACATGAATCCGCGCGGCCGCCGCCCGCATGGCCGCATCGGCGCCGGCAGAGAGGCCAATCGCCGGCACGACTCCCGCGGCGGCCATCAGCAGACCGGCTGACACGAGTAGGCCTGAAACCAGCAGTCCGGAAACCAGCATGTCACGAGGAACCGGCTGGAAAGGTTTGAAGGCGTGTTCGACTGGGTTCTCGCGATTCATCGGAGGCAGACACCGACTCTTCCACCGACTCTTCCACCAACTGGTCGACCAACCAGTCCCCCAACTGATGACGGCCGCCACGAGCCCCCAGCCGCCGACGAGCGGGTGCAGGGCCGTTGCCGCCCCGAGCGCCAGCCACGCCCTCGCGGGCCGGGCCTGCCCCAGCTCACCGATAGCCGCGAGCACCAGCGCCCACGCAAAGACCTTCGCCTCACACCCACCGATCACCCACTCGCCCGCCGCGGTCGTGTGCCGCAGGGCGAGCGAGAACAGTGCCGCGGCGATGATGCGAGGCCACGAGCCCGTCACGAGGGGCGCAGCGGCATGCCGGAATCCGACGGCCAACGCCAGCCAGCCGAGCCAGCGGCCGATCCAGGCCGCCTGCTCCAGCGAGACCGCCGCCGCGAGCGGCCCCAGCAGCATGTAAAACACGCCATGGGCATCGGGGGTCTCCAGGAAAAAATCCCCACGACACCAGGCCGGGTCGGCGTAGTGCCGTGCCTTTGTCAGATAGGCCGTCTCATTCACGTCGGGCACCGGCCAGGCCCCCGCGGCCGCGAAGACGGCAAGGATCGCCGCCACTTCGAGGATCGCGCGTGTCCATCCGCCCGCCGAACTGCCGAAGTCGTGTGGTCGTGCGGCGCTGGCGGTGTCGCTTTCACGTGGCATCATCCGCACCTATAACCTTGAATCCCGGCCTCGACCAGCCCTGAGACAGCCTTCCGACCGGCACTAGGATAGCGATAAACCCATGACGACTCCCTCCTCGCCCCGCCCAACCCCACATGGCCGTGGAGCAATCCTGCGGGAGGCGGTCGAGGAATCGACGATTGCCATCGTGGGCGCGGCCTTCGCGTTGGCAGCCAAACTCGTCGAGCGGGAAGGATTTGGCGCCATCTATCTCTCGGGCGCAGCTTTTTCGGCAGGCTCACTCGGCATTCCCGACATCGGCCTCTTCACGCTCGATCAACTGGTGGCGCAGACCCGCGTGCTCGCCGGGTCGGTCGAGATTCCGCTCGTGGTCGATGCCGACACCGGGTTTGGCGGGCCCCGGGAAGTGGAGCAGTGCGTGCTGCAACTCACCGAGGCCGGCGCCGCGGCGATCCAGCTGGAGGATCAGCGGGCCGACAAACGCTGCGGCCACTTGGCCGGCAAGCAACTGATCGACGAGAGCGAGATGTGCGAGAAGATCGCCGCGGCGTCCGCCGCCCGGCGGGATCCTTCGACCGTGATCATCGCGCGGACCGATGCCCGCGGCGTGATCAGTCTCGACGACTGCCTGCGGCGGCTGCATGCCTACCGCGAGGCCGGCGCCGACTGGCTCTTTCCGGAGGCCTTGCGATCGCGGGACGAGTTCGCGCAGGTCGGCCGGGAGTTTGCCCCGCTCAAAACGCCGCTCTTGGCCAACATGACCGAATTCGGCGTTAGCCCACTGATTTCCCTGGAAGACCTTTCTGGCATGGGCTTCTCCGCGTCGCTCTATCCGGTCACCCTCCTGCGGATCGCCATGAAGGCGATGGAGGCGGGCCTCGGCATGCTCGCCGACGAGGGCACTCAGGAGAATCTGCTCGATCTGATGCAGAGCCGCGAAGAACTCTACGACCTGCTCGACTACGATCCGGCCCACCCCGAGGCCTGGCTGGCCAAACACTCCGGAGAACAGCCCTCATGACCGCCCCCTCCTCCCACGGCACGCCGAGCCAGACAGCCGCCAACGAATTCGCCCGCGGCCTGGCGGGCATCGTCGCCGGACGCACTGCGATCTGTTCGCTCGACGGCGATCTCCGCTACCGTGGCTACTCGATCGAACCGCTGGCCATTGCGGGCAACTTCGAGGAAGTGGCCTACCTGCTGCTCCACGGCGAACTGCCGACGGTGGCAGAACTCGCGGCGTTCTCGGGCCGCGTGCAGTCAGCGGCCCGCTCACTCGATCCTGCCGTCACCGAGGCACTCGAGCGTCTGGCCGTCTCCGCTCCCCACGCCTCGCCGATGGACGCCCTCCGCACGGGCGTCAGCATGCTCGGCCAGGTCGAACAGGACAATCTGCCCGGCTCGCGTGATCAACTCCTCGCCCAGGCCGAACGGCTGCTCGGGCAGGTGCCGGCGGTCTTGGCAGCCTGGATGGATCTGTCCGCGGGCCGCCGCATCGCGGCCTGGCCAGAGGGCCCGATCGCCCGGGCACTGCTCGAGCGGCTCACCGGCCACGCCCCGCCACCGGAGCATGCGGCGATCTTCGGCACCACGCTCGTGCTCTACGCCGAGCATGAGTTCAACGCCTCCACGTTTACGGCCCGCACGGTCGTCTCCACCGGCTCAGACATGCATTCGGGGATCACGGCCGCGATCGGGGCGCTCAAGGGCCCCTTGCACGGCGGTGCCAACGAAAAGGTGCTCGAGGTGCTCACGCACATCGGCTCGGCCGACAGGGCGGACTCGTGGGTGCACGAGCAGTTTGCCGCGAAGCGGGTGGTGATGGGGTTTGGCCACCGCGTCTACAAAGACGGCGATGTCCGCGCGAAACTGCTCGGCAGGATGTGCCGCGACATGGTGCGGGGCACGGCAGGCGAGGCGATCGAACTGTTGGCCGAGCGTGTCGAACGGCTGATGCTCGATGCCAAGAGCCTCAAGCCCAATCTCGACTGGCCTGCGGCACGCGTCTACCACGCCCTCGGGTTGCCGGTGCAGGTGTTCACGCCGATCTTCGTGGTGGCGCGGATGAGCGGGTGGACGGCCCACATCATCGAGCAGATCGGCGACAACAGGCTGATCAGGCCGCTCTCGCTGTATAGCGGCCCGCCCCCCCGCGACTACCAGCCGCTCGCAGGCCGCTGACCATCTCTCTCGTGGCTATCTCGTGGCTCTCGCG
>Ga0247832_1003597_pt1 | contig 20919 bp, 20 predicted proteins | sample LaCruzMarch2015__10_FD_192407 | JGI IMG/M metagenome (GOLD analysis project Ga0247832, IMG submission 192407) | Freshwater microbial communities from meromictic Lake La Cruz, Castile-La Mancha, Spain - LaCruzMarch2015_4m | ecosystem: Environmental > Aquatic > Freshwater > Lake | place: Spain... | reverse complement strand
AGCTCGTTCGTGGTGATCGCGGAGTGTTTGGAGTTCAAGGAAGATCTGCCGAGCAACGTCTTGCAATTGATTACTTGTTAGATCAGGAAATTGGAATTGTCTCGATGGGAGGACGTGCCGGTACCGGTAAGTCGGCTTTGGCGCTGTGTGCGGCTCTGGAAGCTGTTGTTGAAAGACGCCAGCACAAGAAGATCATGGTCTTTAGACCCCTTTATGCAGTTGGCGGTCAGGAGCTTGGCTACCTTCCAGGCACCGAGGCTGAAAAGATGAATCCCTGGGGTCAGGCAATCTTTGACACCCTAAGCGCACTGGTTTCCAAAGAAGTAATCGAGCACATCCAGGATCGAGGCCTGCTCGAGGTGCTTCCGCTTACCCACATTCGAGGACGCTCTCTGCACGACAGTTTCGTGATTGTTGACGAAGCTCAGTCGCTGGAAAGAAACGTTCTACTGACTGTTTTATCCAGAATTGGTCAAAACTCCAGAGTGATCTTGACTCACGATGTGGCTCAGCGTGACAACCTCAGGGTCGGTAGGCACGATGGAATCGCTTCAGTGATTGAGACCCTCAAGGGCCAGTCACTGTTTGCTCACATCACCTTGACTCGTTCCGAGCGAAGCGCCATTGCGGCTTTGGTCACGGAGCTATTGGACCGGTAAGCGCTTGGGGATAACTTTCCCGAAGTAAGAACAGCATCAATACCCTGAGCGGGTGTTTGAAAATCTCTCCTCGTTGTTTTCGGCACTCGGTCTTGGCTATTTGGTCCTTACGGCTTGGCCCTTAGCCAAGACCGATATTCTCGAGCGGCGACTTCCAAACAAATACGTGCTGCCTGCTTTTCCAATTACATGGCTTGGTCAACTATTGGCAGGCGTCACCGGAGCGGGATTTTCGAACATGCTCTGGGCACTTTTGGCTGGTGTTGTGACCTTCACTCTTTCATTACTGATTAACCGACTCGGGCTTCTTGGCATGGGGGATGTCAAGCTCATGACTGTCATGGCACTGGCTCTAGGTTGGTTTTCACCACTTCTGCCGATAGTCGCGCTAGGGATTAGTTTTCTAATTGCAGGAGTAGTTGCGTTCTGGCTATTGCTGAGGAAAAAGATAAAGCTTGGCGGGTCAATGCCGCTGGGGCCATATTTGATTGCAGGTTTTTTAGGTGCGGTTACTTTGGCGGTTTGGTCATAGAAAGAACATCGAGAGCTGCATCGAGCTGCTCTAATGTAATCTCGCCGCGCTCAACAAAACCTAAGGCGATAACTGCTTCTCGAACGGTAATTGACTTCTCAACCGAGTGCTTAGCAATTTTGGCCGCCGCCTCATAGCCAATTACTTTGTTCAGCGGAGTCACAATTGCAGGTGAGGACTCAGCCAGAGCCCTTGCTCTTTCGGTATTGACCTCAAGGCCCTCAATGGTCTTATCTGCCAAGACCTTTGATGAATTGGCAAGTAATCTAATCGACTCCAAAAGGGCGTTGCCCATCACTGGAATGGCCACGTTTAGTTCAAAGTTTCCAGAAGCTCCTGCCCAGGCAACGGTCTGGTCATTTCCTATAACTCGTGCGCAAACCATCAAAACGGCCTCAGGAACAACTGGGTTGACCTTGCCGGGCATTATTGAAGAGCCTGGCTGCAGATCAGGAATGGAAAGCTCTCCAAGGCCGGCGTTTGGCCCTGAGCCCATCCAGCGAAGGTCGTTGTTGATCTTTGTGAGGCTAACTGCCAAAACTCGCAATGCACCGGATGCTTCGACCAGAGCATCTCTGGCCCCTTGAGCTTCAAAGTGATCGCGAGCTTCAGTGATTGGAAGCTTGGTCTGGTCGGCAAGAAGTTTGATTACTGCCTGAGGGAAACCCTTTGGTGTGTTAATTCCAGTTCCAACTGCGGTGCCACCGAGTGGAACTTCAGCTACTCGAGGAACTGAAGATTGAATCCGTTCGATGCCGTAGCGAATCTGAGCTGCATAGCCGCCAAATTCTTGACCTAGTGTCACCGGGGTAGCATCCATCAAATGAGTGCGACCAGCCTTCACTACTCCAGCCCAGGACTTAGCTTTTACCTCAAGTTTCTTAGCTAGGTAATCCAGGGCAGGAATCAAATCGTTGATCAGTGCCGAGGTCACCGCTAGGTGTACAGATGTTGGAAAGACGTCATTGGAAGACTGCGAAGCGTTGACGTGATCATTTGGGTGAACACTTTTACCAAGGTGCTTTGTTGCAAGAGTTGCAAGAACCTCATTCATGTTCATGTTTGAGGAAGTTCCAGATCCGGTCTGGTAGACATCGACCGGAAAGTGCTCATCTAGAGTGCCACCGATTACTTCATCGGCACTTTTTGCAATTGCGTTAGCTATTTCCTTGTCAAGAACACCCAGCGAAGCATTTGCCAAAGCGGCGGCTTTTTTGATTTGTGCTAAAGCAGCGATGTGGGCACGCTCCAGAGTGGAGCCCGAAATCGGGAAGTTCTCTACTGCTCTTTGAGTCTGAGCTGCGTAAAGAGCATTATTGGGGACTTGAACTTCACCCATGGTGTCGCGTTCAATTCGGTATTCCACGAAAATCGAGCCTTTCTTAGGGCCTTAGTTGACGTTGCCAACGGTGACTAGCGGGGTCACCTTGCCAAGAGCAAGTTGGTAAGTTGCTCCCACAACAGCTAATTTACCGCTTCTAATGGCGCTATCGATGAGCTTGGAACGGCTAACTAGCTCGGCCACAGTGTCTTTGACGTGTAAATCGGTGATTTCATCGATTGTGGCGGTGCCCGCAAGTCTGGCCGCATCCACCGTGGGTTGGATTCTTCCAACCAAGTTTTGGATGAATTCACCCGAGGTTTTCAAAGTGCCAGCATCAGATGCCATGGTTGCCTGAATCGCACCACAGCCATCGTGGCCCAGGATCACAATTAGTGGCACCTCAAGCACCTCCACGCTGTACTCGAGAGAACCCAGGATAGTCTCGGCAATTACTTGGCCAGCGTTTCGCACAACAAACAAATCTCCAAGGCCAACATCAAAAATGATTTCTGCAGACAGCCTTGAATCCGAACATCCAAAAAGAGCAGCAAAAGGTTTTTGACTCGCCGCTATTTCAGTTCGGTGTTCGACGTCCTGCCTTGGGTGAGAGGGGTTGCCATCGATGAATCGTTGGTTTCCCTCCATGAACTTTTTGTAGGCCTGGCTAGGTGTGGTACTCAAGTTATTGCCCTTCGATCTGCAAAGTTAACTGAAGTGCAAAATCCTCGAGCACTTCGATTGGGGCAACCCCATAGACAAATACTGCGTTCTTGTCGTTTTCCAAAACCATCATATAGTCCTTGGACTTAGGTGGATTGTTTTCACGAACACTCTCAAAAATCTGCCAGCTCTGGCCCGCAAGCTCAACTTTGCCGGTTGGCTTGTTTGACTCCAGCATTAGCTGTATCCAGGTTTGATTCACATCCAACCCCTGAGTCATTGCTAGGAATTCACTGTTGGGACCCACAAAACCCACATACCAATTGGCAACACCATCTTGGTCCGAGGAACGGTAGCGAGCAGCATTGGAATACCAATCAACTGGGATCGTCGGGATCAATAACTTCTCACTAGTTTCGGCTGCGGCTTGCTCGGCGATAGCAACATAGTCAACGGGTTGAACGCGGTTAGAGTCATCGCGCGGTACCGCAAGAACTAGAAGCACCATCACACCAACGGTTGCCGCAAGCGAAAGCAGAAGGTTGTTTAGGGTTTGTTTGGCCCTTCGCTGTGCCGCAGCATCACTCATTCAGCAGAGCTCTTCTTAGTCTTCGCTGCTTTTTGGAGGGTAGCGCGAGCTCCTGATAGCCACTGCTCGCACTTGTCCGCCAGTGCCTCGCCGCGTTCCCAAAGCTGCATAGAAGTTTCTAAAGTGGCGGATCCGGCCTCAAGCTCGGCAACAACTTTGACCAGCTCATCACGGGCCTGCTCGTAGCTCATGCTCGCTACGTCTTTGTTGTTTTCAGTCATTGTCTCTCAAGCCTACTTTCAATCTGCAGTGGCTCCAAGATCGCCCCCAGAAAGGGTGATCTTTAGCTTCTGTCCCGTCTTTGCTTGTCTCGGTTCGGTCAAGACATGGCCATTGAGATCGCGCACAACCGCGTACCCCCGATCGAGCGTTAGCTTTGGGGATAGCGCTCTGACTTGACCCCTTAACCCAGTGATTAGAAGCTGTTGTTTTTCTAAGGTGTTGTTTATCTGGCTAGAAAGACTTTGTTCAAGCTGAGAAATTTGGAGAGCTCGCTCGTCAACCAGCGTGAATGGATTGGCAAGAATTGGTCGAGATCGAATACCAAGAATTAACTCAATTTGATTCTGAACGAAACCCACCACCCGTAGGCTTATTCGCTCCAATGCTTGAGCAATCTTTTTGCGCTCTTCGATAACGTCAGGAACAATTAGCTTGGCGGCGTCCGTTGGGGTGGAGGCTCTAACGTCTGCAACTTCATCAGTTAGCGGCCTGTCGTTCTCGTGCCCAATCGCACTAACTATTGGCGTCTTACAGTTAGCAACGGCTCGCACAACTTTTTCATCTGAGAAAACCAACAGGTCTTGGAAGCTTCCACCACCACGTGCTAAAACAATCACATCAACTTCTGGGTCGGCATCCAAAAGCTCAATCGCCTTGATGATTTCCGGAGCTGCTTTATCGCCCTGGACTGGTGTGTGTTGAACCTTGAATTGAACCTCAGGCCAACGGGCTTTAGTGTTTTGAAGAACATCTTTTTCTGCGTCGCTATTCGCTCCGGTGATAAGCCCAATTAAGTTTGGTAAAAAAGGCAGAGGTTGCTTACGCTCTGCAAGAGTGAGCCCCTCTTTGATTAACTGCTGACGTAAACGCTCTATTCGCTCCAGCAGTTCACCAAGGCCAACTTTTCGAATGGCCAAAACATCCATGCTGGTTTTTCCAGATCTTTCCCAAAAATCTGGATGCACTAGTGCAACTACTCGATCGCCAGCAGATAACTCACTAACAGCTGCCAAAACATCTGGTCTTCTGGAGTGAATGGAGAAGCCCTTGTCCGCAACTAGATCGCGTAGTTCCCCAAAGAAAACGTCCTTTTTAGGGCTTATCTGAGAGATCTGACCTTCGACCCAAACATTGCCAAGTCGCGTTATCCACTCTTTGAGAGTGTTAGTGAAATTGGCTACCGACCAGGGCGTTTGCTCGCTGGAAACTCTCGATTCGGAGGATTCACCTGATTGGATCTCCGACATGGCTATTCCTTAGGGAGGGCTGATTATCTCTCGTAGACTTGGGCTGTGACCCAAATAAACAATACCGCCCCGCGGCGCGTGCTTCTGGCCGCCCCAAGAGGGTACTGCGCTGGCGTCGACCGCGCAGTTATCGCGGTTGAGAAGGCCCTAGATCACTATGGAGCGCCAGTTTATGTCCGAAAGGAAATCGTCCATAACAAGCACGTCGTCACCGGACTTGAAAAACGCGGCGCAATCTTTGTGAACGAAGTTGATGAAGTCCCAGAGGGTTCAGTCCTAGTTTTCTCAGCGCACGGAGTTTCACCTGCGGTTGTGAAGGCTTCGGAGGCGCGAGGGCTAAACACCATCGACGCAACTTGCCCACTTGTCACAAAAGTGCACCGAGAGGTGCAGAGATTTGCGCAAGAGGAATACGACATTCTGCTAATCGGTCACGAAGGTCACGAGGAAGTAGAAGGAACAGCGGGCGAGGCTCCGGATCACGTTCAACTCATTGATGGAAAAGATGGCGTTGCAAACGCCAAGGTAAAAGATCCAAAGAAAGTAATTTGGCTTTCTCAGACAACGCTTTCAGTCGATGAAACCATGGAGACAGTGATTAAGCTTCGTGAGAAGTTCCCAACTTTGCAGAACCCACCTAGCGACGACATCTGCTACGCAACCCAGAACCGTCAGGTTGCCATCAAAAAAGTCGGAGCAGAATCTGATCTAGTTCTGGTTGTTGGATCTGCTAACTCCTCAAACACAGTTCGCCTAGTCGAAGTTGCTTTAGAGGCAGGCGCTAAGGCTGCGTATCGAATTGACTACGCCAGCGAGATCCAGGAGCAGTGGTTTGAAGGAGTGGAAACAGTTGGAGTTTCATCTGGAGCTTCGGCACCGGAAGAGCTAGTTGATCAGGTTCTTGAGTACTTAGCGGAGCGCGGCTACGGCGCCCCAATCGAAATCACAACCGCCGAAGAAGACGTTCAGTTCTCACTTCCCAAGGAGCTACGCAAAGATCTCAAGAGCGCGGGTCAAGACACCAGCAACAAGGTTAAGCGCTCCTAAGAGCCGAAGTCTGTTTCTTTGTGTGGGTGACCACTGCGGTCATATGTAGTCCAAACACCAATTTGCTTACCCAAGTTGAATTTGCCGCTTCTCATTAACGAGCCATCTTTGCGATAAAACTTCCAGGAGCCATGCATCTGGCCGTCTTTGTATTTCCCTGTAAATCTGGGATTGCCGTTGTCGTAGAACTGATCTCGCAAATTAGGCCGTAGCAGACTTTCCAGCTGATCCCAACTGGGCAGCGGCTTCAACAACTCGGGCAGCCATAGAAGCTTCAGCTAGCTTGCCCCAGACTCTAGGGTCATAGGTTTTCTTGCTTCCAACTTCGCCGTCGACTTTTAGAACGCCGTCGTAGTTTTCAAACATGTGCCCAGCAATCGCCCTAGTGAATGCGTACTGAGTGTCAGTGTCAATGTTCATCTTGATTACACCGAAGCTCACGGCATCTGAAATTTCTTTAGCGGTCGAACCAGAGCCTCCGTGGAATACAAGATCAAAAGGCAGGTTCTTGGAATACTTTTGCCCGACAGCTTTCTGAATCTCATCCAGAAGCTCTGGGCGTAGCTGAACGCTTCCAGGCTTGTAGCTTCCATGGACGTTTCCGAAAGTTAGCGCTGTCAGGTAGCGACCGTTTTCTCCAAGACCTAGAGCCTCGGCGGTAGCCAGGCCGTCTGCAACTGTGGTGAAAAGGTGCTCGCCCGATCCACCTTCAATGCCATCTTCTTCTCCACCAACAACTCCAACTTCGATTTCAAGAATTGATCCAACGTTTTTGGACTTAGCTAGAAGCTCTTTAGCAATTTCTAGATTTTCGGTTAGCGGTACAGCAGAGCCATCCCACATGTGTGAATTGAATAGTGCTTCTTGACCGCTCTTTACTCGCTCCGCAGAAATCTCAAGTAGTGGACGCACAAATCCGTCCAGCTGGTGCTTTGCGCAATGATCGGTGTGGAGGGCAACGGTGATTCCATAACCCTTGGCAGCTTCGCGAACGAAAGCCGCCATCGCCTGGGCACCAATTGCCATTGACTTCACGCTAGCCCCGGACCAGTACTCGGCACCACCGGTGGAAACCTGAAGAATGCCATCCGAACCAGCCTGCTGAAGACCCTGAAGAGCAGCAATAGCTGTTGAGGAAGAAGACACGTTGATGGCGGGGTAGGCAAATTTCTGAGACTTGGCTCGATCGAGCATTTCTAGGTAAGCATCTGGTGAGGCTACTGGCATCTCTAGTTCTCCTTGTAAATAGCTGGTTCTTTTAGCTTGGCTGAAAGATCAACATCTTCGGTTAGGAACACTTCAGGAAGATTATCTATGTTGTCTAATCCACTGGTTGGCTGGCTTACCTTTACTGCTCCCCACTGAACCGCAGTCATCGCCCCTACCGGCACATTAAAACTAACCCCAATATCTTCGTGTCCTTCAGGAAGTGGATTTTTTGTAATTGCCGCTAGGAAACCTGCCAATGTGGCATCGCCAGCTCCAACGGTGTTGATGACCTTAACCGGGGTAGTTCTGGTGCTCCAAGCCCGGTTCCTTGTCACGGCCAACATGCCATCCGATCCCAGGGACGCTAGTACGCACTCAACACCGTGCGCACAAAGCTCGCGAGCAGCTTCAACAACATCGCCATTAGTGAGTAGAGAGCGCTTAACCGCAGATGCCAACTCTTCGGCGTTTGGTTTCAAGATTGCGGCATCGCCTTGTCTAACCCAGTAGGCCAGAGGCTCACCGGAGGTGTCGAGTGCAACGCGAACTCCAAGTTTTGCCATGCGGTCAAAAATTGGCTGAAGGTCAACAAATTTTCCAGTTGACTGATCAATTGGTAAAGCTCCAGCAACAACCAACCATTTGGCGTCATTATCCTTGACGGTCTGTTCGGTCAAATCAACTACTCGCAGCCACTCGTCGTGAGTTAGCGGCTTTGGCGCTTCGTTGATTTTTGTGGTGGGCCCACCGCGCTCGAGGATTGTGGTCGAAACTCGAATGGTTCCTTCGATCCACATCGGAATCAAAAAGTTCTTGGAACCAGTTCGCTCCAATATGCCCTTCTCGGCATTACCGATCGGGACTACCCCGGGAGCTTCAATGCCCGCCAAATGCAATGCGCGAGCTACGTTGATTCCCTTACCGGCTAGTTCTTCGCCAACTGAGTCTGCTCGGTTAACTTCACCCGGGTGAAGGTTAGTCACGAAATAGGTGCGGTCAAGAGTTGGGGCTGGGGTCAGAGTCACAATTGGTGACTTTGTAGTGATGCCAGACATGCAGGTTCCTTCGCGGATTATCAGTTGGTTCCGGAAATCAGATTTACCGGTGATTTTTCAGCTGCAAACGCCTTTGTGAGCACTTCTAAAAAGTATAGCCAACGCTCCGAGGCCCCCAATTAGAGCCTCTCAGGCTTGGAAAAACCTAGTCTTTTTCGGTGTCTTTTTGTAGTTCGCTCGCGGTGATGCTATCCGGAGCAGACTCCAACGGTGCCGGGGAAATAATCTCATCTGTGCCCAGCTGGTTTTCATCCAAGTCATTTAGCTTTCGAGCCGTGACCAAGACCCTGGATTCAAGAGATGAGATAAAGACGTTGTAATCCTTGACGGTTGAAGTTATTGACCGCCCTAGTTTCTCGGCATGCTCGGCGATTTTCCCAATTCGTTCATAGAGTTCTTTTCCAAGCTTGATCATGGTTCGAACCGAACCTTCATCGGCGTTTTGACGCCAGATGTAGTTGATGGTCTTTAAAACCGAGAACAAACTAACTGGTGAAGCAAGTGCCACATTCTTTTTAAACGCATACTCCAACAACGCTGGATCTGCGTCTAAGGCTGCCGACAACAAGGATTCGGAAGGAACAAACGCAATTACAAAATCAGGTGATGCATTCAGTCCAGTCCAATACTCTTTGCCAGAAAGTGCATCGATATGAACCTTCATCGCTTTTACGTGCGCAGCAATAAGTTCAGCTCTTCGTCTAGCGTCATCGCCTTCGGCCAGTTCCGAAATAGCCGAGGCTTCTTGGTAGGAATTGAAGGGAACCTTCGAATCAATCGCTAGGGATTTTCCACCAGGAAGATTGATAATCAAATCTGCTCGGCCAGATCCGCTGTCAGTGGAAAATGTTGCCTGTTCACTAAAGTCGGCATGTTTGATTAGCCCAGCAAGCTCAACTAACTTCCTAAGCTGGGTTTCTCCCCAAACGCCGCGAATGGAATTAGAAGACAGAGCCCGAGAAAGTGCCTGAGTCGTTTTTCTCAGCTGATCATCTGAGGCGATGGCGTTTTTTAGCTGTTCCTGAATTGTGCCGAACTGTTCGGTGCGCTCTTTCTCAAGGGCCTTCACTGAGATTTGCATTTGCTCCAATCGATCCTTCACGGGAGCTAGCTCGGCAATTAAACGGGACTCTTCGCGCTCTCTTGTTTCGCGCTGCTTCCGATCCTCTTCTGCTCGAAGCAAGGCGGAATTTAGCCCGTTGACTGTAGCTTCCGCACTGGCTAGTTGAATTGCCAAAGATGAGTCTGAGCTTTTAGAGCGAAAGCGAAGGGCAGCAACCAGTGCTCCCAAAACGGCGCCAATAACTAGGCCTAAAGAAAGGTAAATGAGTTCCATGCTTAGAACTATGCCAGTAGCCAGCGACAAGATTGGACAAGGTCCCGGCTGGTTAGAGCTTCTTTAGCTTCAGCTTGGTGGCTACTAGCAGTTCCTCTAGATTCGTGGCCCCGTGGCGATCGGCGGCATGGATCACAATTCTCGAGCAGGCATCGCTATCGGCCAGGGCGTTGTGATGATCAAACTCCTCGTGGCCGATGGCGTAGGCAACCTGGTTTAGACGATAACTGTCCAAGTTGTACGTCTTCCGCGAGATTGACACTGAGCAGCTGTAGCGAACTTCCGGAAGCGGAGCTGAAATGGCCTCAGCTGCAGCGCGCATAACACCCATGTCAAAAGATGCGTTGTGGGCAATCAGGACATCTTCCCCAATGAACTGAAGCATCTGATCCAGCACTTCGGAAAATTGCGGAGCCGATTCAATCATCTTTGGGGTTATGCCATGCACCGCTATGTTGCCCTCGCTAAACCAGTTGTGTGCAGCAGGTGGCTGAAACAAGGACTCGAAGCTATCCACTATCTCGCCGTTGCGCACTCGAACCAGCCCAACAGCACATGGGCTGGCGGGGGAGCCATTGGCTGTTTCGAAGTCGATAGCCGTGAAATCCAGAGACATGGTTAACAGTCTGCCAGTAGCTAGCGACAGGTAGGCTTGTATCCCGTGGCTCTAACAATCGGAATAGTGGGACTACCAAATGTTGGTAAGTCGACCCTCTTTAATGCACTGACCAAGAACAACGTTCTGGCAGCGAACTATCCATTTGCAACCATTGAGCCAAATGTTGGTGTTGTGAATCTTCCCGATGCTCGCCTGGATAAGCTCGCAGAGCTTTTTGGAAGCGAAAAGATCCTGGCCGCACCGGTTTCCTTTGTTGACATCGCCGGAATCGTTAAGGGCGCCTCGGTTGGCGAAGGACTTGGAAACCAGTTCCTTGCAACCATCCGCGAAGCCGATGCCATTGCTCAGGTAGTGCGTGGGTTCAGCGATTCTGATGTGGTTCATGTTGACGGCAAGGTCGAGCCTTCATCCGATATCGAAACAATCAACACCGAGCTGATTCTGGCTGATATGCAAACACTGGAAAAAGCTAAGCCTCGCATCGAAAAGGAAGTCAAAGGCAAGAAAGCAGAGCCCGAAGCACTGGTAGCAATCGATGAGGCGCTCGCGATTCTAAATTCAGGTCAGCCGCTGTCATCGAGCAAGATTGATCTGGATTCAATCAAGGAGCTTGGGCTTCTAACGGCAAAGCCAATTATTTATGTCTTCAACGTGGACGAGGGAATCTTGACAGATGTGGCCAAGAAAAAGGCATTGGCCGATTTGGTTGCTCCTGCCGAAGCGGTCTTTCTAGATGCCAAGGTTGAATCAGAACTTATTGACCTCAGTAAGGAAGAAGCAGCGGAGCTTCTTTCCTCACTGGGACAAGACGAATCTGGTTTAGATCAGCTAGCCCGAATTGGATTCAGAACGCTAGGACTGCAGACATACCTAACTGCCGGACCAAAAGAAGCCCGAGCCTGGACCATCAAGCAGGGCTGGAGCGCACCGCAGGCAGCTGGAGTTATCCATACTGATTTTCAGCGTGGCTTTATCAAAGCTGAAATTGTCTCCTTCGACGACCTTGTTGCAACTGGCTCGATGGCAGAGGCCAAAGCCAAGGGCAAAGTTCGCATGGAGGGTAAGGACTACGTCATGCAAGATGGCGACGTAGTGGAGTTTAGATTTAACGTTTAACTATGCAGCCACTGTACTTTGTAGAACGCACGTTTAAATTTCCCGTCGAAAGACTCTGGAGTGCTTGGACGCAATCCGCTGAACTCGAAAAATGGTATTGCCCAGTGTTTCTGAAAGTGATTCCAGGATCTGCCACCAGCGAGGCAGAAGTTGGAGGAACGTGGGCAATAGCCGTTGATGTTTCCGACAACGGTTTTAACGCTTACTTTTGGGGCACCTACTCCGCAGTCGAGCTTCACCAAAAGCTCATCCACGATCTCAACTATTCGCAGGATGAACTTGAGTTTGCGCTTAGAGAACCAGGCGCAGAAGCTCATCGAATCGAAATTGATTTCACCGAGATAGAGGCAGGCACGCTGGTGCGATTCTCGCAGTTCGGTGAGATGGACAAGGAGCAAGCTGATGCCTCGAAAGAGGGCATGGAAAGCTACTTTGACAACTTAGAAAGCTTTCTTTCAGTGGGGAAAATTGATTAGCAAAATCAGTTGAGCTGAAACTTCAACCGATGCTTTCCTGGACCGAAGTAATCTTCCAAGAGTCCGACCTGGACAAAACCATAACTCTCCAATAGACCCTGCATGGCGTGGTTGCTCGGGGACGTCATGCAGGAGACTGCGACCATGTATGGACTTTGCGAAAGTTCAAGGAAAAACCTTTCCATCAATGCTTGACCCACGCCCTGGTTTCTATGCGAACCAGTGATGGCCAGAGTCAGCAGCTCCCACTCGTTTGAACTGACCTTGTCCAGCTGTAGCATTCCGACAACTTTGCTTTCGGCAGTCGCAACAAATACCCCACCGTCGTCAACACCCGCTTCAATTTCACCAGCCGGTGCTGGTTCTAAGTCTGTGTTGCCCTTGGGGAAGCATTCCGCATCAAGTGCAATCAATTCGGGCAGATCCGAAGACAGTGCGACTCTGACGTTCAACTCCATGGCAATACAGTAGCAAGGGCTGAGAGCATTGCTTGAAGTCAATCGGCCGCAGGACTCGGTAGGGTTCTTGTATGACCGCTCCAGAAAGTGCCGTAGAGCATCCGGATCGAAACCTAGCTCTGGAATTAGTAAGGGCAACTGAAGCCGCTGCCATTCGTGCGCACCCCTTCATCGGTAAAGGCCACAAAAACGACGCCGACAAGGCCGCGGTCGATGCGATGAGGGCCTTTCTTGGAACTGTGAATTTCGAGGGGCTTGTTGTTATCGGCGAGGGTGAGAAAGATAACGCGCCGATGTTGTTCAATGGCGAACTAGTGGGAACCGGAATTGGGCCAAAGTGCGACATCGCAGTTGATCCAATCGATGGAACATCCCTCACTGCGGCAGGGCGTCAGAACGCAATCTCTGTGATCGCAGTTGCCGATCGCGGAACCATGCTTGATGCCTCATCCATTTTTTATATGAACAAACTCGTTACAGGCCCAGAAGGCGTTGGGGTTTGTGACATAAGAAAGCCTGTGGGCGAAAACATCAAGGCACTGGCAAAGGCTAAAAACAAGCAGGTATCTGAAATCGTTGTTGCCGTGCTAGATCGCCCAAGACACGAAGACCTGATTCGCGAAATTCGTGAAGCCGGAGCAGGAACGCGCTTGCTATTAGATGGTGATGTGGCAGCTTCTATTCATGCCTCTAGCCGTGAGTCACGAATAGATATGTGCCTTGGGGTTGGAGGCTCACCCGAGGGAGTTGTCACGGCCTGTGCGGTAAATGCGCTCGGCGGGTTGATTCAAGGAATTCTTATGCCACGAGACGAGCAAGAAAAACAAAAGGGAATTGTCTCCGGTTTAAAAATGGATTACGTCTATGAAGCCCATGAACTGGTTCGAAGCGACAACACATTTTTTATCGCGACCGGTGTCACAGACGGACAGCTGCTCGAGGGAGTCCGAAGAAAAGGGCCAATGATAAGAACTGAAAGCGTGATTATCCGTGGGCGAAGTGGCACCATTCGCCGAATCATCGCCGAGCATCAAGCCTCTCGCTGGAGCTAACTCAGGACAGGTTTAACCTTCTAGAAAATCAATCACGCTTTTGTGCAGCACCTTGTTTGTGGCCAAGACGCTCGAAGTTGATTCCGAAAATCCACCATCGAAGTCAGTCAGCATCCCACCGGCTTGCTCGATTATCGGCACCAGAGCTGCAATATCGTAAATCTTGAGATCGTGCTCGGCCACAACATCAACCGAACCCTCGGCAAGCAACATGTAGCTCCAGAAATCCCCATACGCTCTAGTCCGCCAAACTTCCTCAGAGAGTTTGAGTAGTTGCGCCAGGTAGTGACTTGATTGCCAATGTTTAAGGTTGTTGTAGCTCAGTGAGGAATTCTCGAGTTTGGAAACTTTAGATACGGCAAGCTTTCTGGCACCACCCGTAACTGATTTGGTGTGAGCACCGCTGCCAGGAGCGGCCCACCATCTGGCGCCAAGGGCTGGCGCGGAGACAACTGAAACCATTGGCTTATCGTCAATGCTTAGGGCAATCAGTGTTGCCCATACCGGAACCCCTCGAACAAAGTTGGCAGTTCCATCGATCGGGTCGATAATCCATTTTCTGGTGCCCTGGCCGCTGGAGCCAAATTCCTCGCCAATGATTGCATCGCCGGGTCTTTTCGAGGCCAGTTGGGTGATTAGGGCCTGCTCGACAGACTTATCCGCATCCGTCACAGGAGACATATCCGGTTTCGTTTCAATGTTTAAATCAAGTGCGCGAAAGCGAGGAAGCGAGATTGCATCGGCAGCGTCGGCTAGCTCCAGAGCGAGAGCGAGATCTTGATCGAAGGTGAACACCCTTACTAACTTAGCGAAGTCATAAGTCGGCGCAGAGAATCCACTCTAGATTCAGCTTGAGGTCCCAGTGCTCCGCTGGCTACTGCCTCATCTAATGCGCAGTCTGGAGAGTCGGCCAGGTGAGTACATCCCCTAGGGCAGGAACGGATTGTTTCCCAGAGGTCCTCGAATGAGCGCAGCAGGTTCTTGGGGTCAATATGCCCTAGCCCGAAGGAGCGAATACCTGGGGTGTCGATTATCCACCCATTCGCTAACTTGATTGCTCGAACTGAAGTGGTGGTCTGTCTTCCTCGACCGGTGACATCGTTAACTACTCCAACGGCCCTATTGGCAGAAGGCGCTATGGCATTAACCAGCGTAGATTTTCCAACTCCTGAATGACCAACAAAAACAGTCACCTCGCCGGCCAAAAGCTCATTGAGTTTTCCAAGATCAAACTCGTCAGAACGAGTTTGAACCACAGGAATACTCAAACCGGCAAAGCTGGCCAAAAACTCGGCTGGGTCCCGAAGATCTGTTTTCGTCACACAAATAATTGGCTTGAGTCCTGCATCGAATGCAGCTGCCAGGTATCGATCAACTAGACGAGTTCTCGGCTCTGGGTTAGCCGCAGCAATCACGATCAAAAGCTGAGTGGCGTTTGCCACAATAACCCGCTCAACCTGGTCGCTGTCATCAGCACTTCTTCGAAGCAGCGTAGTTCTTGGTTCAATGCGCACGATTCTTGCCAAGCCACCATCTTCCCCGGTGGTGTCTCCTGTTAGTGCAACTACATCCCCAACTACTGGTCCATCGCTGCGCAACTCTTTGGCAAGGGTGGCATTTAGTTGGATCTGAGAATCCAGCAAAAGAACTTGATAGCGGTTTTTATCTACGCCAACTAGGAGGCCAAGAGCTGCACCGTCATGATCGGGTCTTATCTTGGTTCGCGGTTTATTGCCCTTGGGATTGGGTCTTACTCGAACATCGGTCTCATCAAGATCGTGCTCGCCAGGTTCGGGCTCGTAGAGCCAGCTCAAGTGCTACCCTTTAGCATTTGCTCCCAGAGCGAAACAAACTCAGGAATGGTCTTAGCAGTTACTGAGATATCTTCAATTTCAACCCCAGGAACTGCAAGACCGATGATTGCACCGGCGGTGGCCATCCTGTGATCCTCGTAAGTTCTCCAAGTACCGCCATGGAGCTTTACTGGCTTGATGACCATTCCATCTTCGGTTTCGGTGGCATCGCCACCGAGGGAATTGATTTCGCTAACGAGGGCCTTCAAGCGATCAGTTTCGTGTCCTCGAAGATGGGCAACACCGCGAATCTGGGATGATGACTTCGCTAACGCAGCTAATGCTGCAATTACCGGCGTGAGTTCACCGCCGGTGGATAGGTCAATATCTACGCCTTGAATTGTGCCAGTTCCAGTTATCACTAGGTCGTTGCCTATTCTTTCAACGCTTGCACCCATTTGCTGCAGTATGCCGTCGAAGTCATTTCCGACTTGGGTGGTTTTCTTGGGCCAGTTAGAAATTGTCACAGAACCGCCAGCCACCATGGCAGCTGCTAGAAACGGACCAGCGTTTGATAGGTCGGGTTCGATTCTTACTTCGCCGCCAGAAATTTCACCTGGTTCGACCCTCCAGCTTGCAGGCCCGGTTTGAGATGCGTCAACGCCTCTTTTTCTAAGGCAGTCAATTGTCATATCGATATGCGGCATCGAAGGTAAGTGGTTGCCAACGTGTGAAACGGTAAGCCCATTTTTGAACTTGGCACCAACCAGCAACAAACCCGAAACAAACTGCGAGGATGCCGAAGCATCAATCTCGATTGAGCCGCCATCAACTTCTCCTTGGCCTTGGATAGAAAACGGAAGAGATTCCCCGTTGACTACAACACCAAGAGAGCGAAGCGAGTCGATGGTGGTTTTCATCGGACGCTTGCGCGCGGCTAAATCGCCATCGAAATCAATTTGCCCGTTGGCTAGTGACGCCAGTGCTGGAACAAATCGCATGACCGTTCCAGCCAATCCACAGTCAATTGCGGCAGGTCCCAAAAGAGGTTTAGGAGTGACAACAACCGTGGTTCCAGAAACCTCAATTTGAGTGCCTAGTTTGCGAAGAGCTTCTATCATCAGTGTTGAGTCTCGAGACACCAGAGTGTCCCGAAGGATAGTTGGGCTTGCCGCAAGGGCTGAGAGAACTAACTCTCGATTGTTAAGGGATTTAGATCCGGGGAGGCTTACGGTTGCCGCCAGTTGATTTTGGGTGCTGGGAGCGGCCCAACGGCGGGAATAGCTTTCATCGGTCATTGGTTTTAAAAGTAGCAGTAATGCAAAAACATTAGGAGTCCGCGGTGTCAGTAGTGCTAGAGCAAGGCTTAGCAGGCCGGTTGTTAGACTCTGAACCTATGACAATCCAGCCAAACAAGGCCTCCGAAGACAAGATTCGGGACTTTGAGCAGCAGGCGATACCTTTTATGCCCCAGCTTTACGGAGCCGCGCTTCGCTGGACCAGAAACCCATCTGACGCCGAGGATTTAGTTCAAGAGGCTATGGCCAAGGCCTTTGTTGCCTGGGCTCAGTACCAGCAGGGGACAAACCTAAAGGCTTGGCTCTACCGAATCATGACCAACACCCACATCAACAGCTATAACAAAAAAGCCAAAGACCCTTCTAAAGGTGGACTTGATGACCTAGAAGACTGGCAGCTGGGGGATGCAAAATCACTAACTGCAACCACCTCGCGATCAGCTGAGCTTGAAGCCTTGGATAATCTCCCATCCGAAGTAATCCGAAAGTCACTTCTTGAAATACCTGAGGAGTTTCGAATGGTGGTTTACTACGCGGTTGTAGATGGCTTGCCCTATGCGGAAATTGCAGAAATCATGGACACTCCGGTTGGAACGGTAATGAGCCGACTTCATCGAGGCAAGAAATTACTTCGAGTCCTACTTGCGGAATATGCCAGAGAACAAGGATATTTATCCTCGGAAACAAAAACGGAGAAAAGCTAATGGCAGAGTTTGACTGCGAAGAAACCAAGTCATTGGTTCACGAGTATCTTCATAATGAACTTGGTGTTGAGCACCAAGAGGGAATCACCACACACTTAGCCCTTTGTGATTCCTGTGAAGAGGAATACGACCTAGAGGTGAATCTAAACAAGGCAATCACTAGATCTTGTGACGAGGAGCCGCCGCAGCAGCTAGCTGAAAAAGTATTGGACTTAATTAGAAAGTCCGAATCCAACTAACTCTGGACTTCTTCCAAGCCAAGCCATGGATACCAACCGCGGTTTAGAACCAACCAAGCCATCAAGCCGTAGCCGGTTTGCGCTGGCATGTTTCGTGCGGAAACTTCTAATTCTGCGTTGAACCCCTCGTGATCTACTAACGGATGATAGAAATCCACAAAAGGAACACTTCTTCTTCGGCAAACATCCTCGTACCCGGTTGCTAAGTGCTCAATTTCGTAATTGAGGGCTTTGTCGAAACTCGGTGGAGGGCCAACCACAAAAACGGAAATATCATTGCGACGGGCCTCATCGATGATGGTTGCAATATTTAGTCTTGATCTAGAAACCGAAACACCTTCACGGGCATCGGAATTTCCAAGTGCTAGAACCAGTCGATTATCCGTTTCTGGTCGGAATCGTCTCTGAACTTCTCCGCCCCAGCGCTCCAGCAGGCTGGCACTAGTCTCTCCTGGTGAGGGAACGTTGTAAATGTCGATAATTGGATCCTCGATTGGGGTTCTAGCGATAACTCGTCCGACCCAACCAAGGGCCTTTACGTCACCGATAGCGGTGGTTGTCTCGTCGCCAAGAATGACGACGCGAGTTTCCGCTTTCTCGGCTTGCTCCATTTAGTTACAGCGCCAGCGCTCTTGTAATGACGTCGGCCTGTTCCACCGCGTGGCGCTTGGCAGAACCGGTTGCAGGCGAAGCACTTGCGGGTCTTGAAACCAGAGTTGGAACTTGCCCATTCATGTACTTAGGCAAGAACAGACCGATGTATGTCCAAGGTCCCTGGTTAGCAGGTTCATCCTGAATCCAGAAGAGTTCGGCGTTTGGATAAGAAGCGTAAGTTTGCTTTATCTCATCTACAGGAGTTGGGTAGAGCTGCTCAATACGCACAACTGCAATGTTTTTCTCACTGCGCTTTTCAAGCTCAGCCATCAGATCCCAGTAGATCTTTCCTGAGCAAAGAATTACGCGCTTAACGCTTGCTTTGTCCAGTCCTTGAACATCGTCAATAACCGGCTGGAATGAACCCGAAGTGAAATCAGCAACCGACGAAGAAGCTGCCTTCAACCTAAGCATCGACTTAGGAGTGAAGACCACAAGTGGTCTTCTTGGCCTAGTGAATGCCTGTCGGCGCAGTAAGTGGAAGTGAGACGCCGGAGTGCTTGGCTGAGAAACAGTCATATTGTTCTCAGCACAAAGCTGAAGGAATCTTTCAATTCGCGCCGATGAGTGGTCCGGTCCTTGACCTTCGTAGCCGTGAGGCAGGAGAAGAACCAAGCTTGAGTGTTGGTTCCATTTCTGCTCAGCCGAAGTAATGAACTCATCAACAATGGTCTGAGCGCCGTTTACAAAATCACCAAACTGCGCTTCCCACAAAACAAGTGCTTCCTTGTTCTCGATTGAGTATCCGTACTCGAATCCCATTGCCGCATACTCGCTCAATAGCGAGTCGTAAATCCAGAACTTAGCCTGATTCTCACTCAAGTTTCTAAGCGGCATCCACTCTTGGCCGTTGACTCGGTCGTGGAACACAGCGTGGCGCTGAACGAAAGTTCCGCGCCTGGAGTCTTGACCTGCAAGACGAACTGGAACACCTTCCATTAGAAGTGATCCAAAGGAAAGCAATTCGCCAAAGCCCCAGTCGATGCCACCCTCGCGGCTCATTTCTAGTCGCTTGGCAAGAAGCTGCTGAAGCTTAGGGTGAACGCTGAATCCAGGAGGAGTGTTGGCGTGAGCATCACCGATTAGCTCAATTACCTCTTTGGCAACTGCAGTTGGTCGGGAAATTTCAGGCTCATCGCTGGCAGTTGTTCCAATGCCTACTCGGCGAGGAATCAGCTCAATCGTAGCTGCCATTGCCTCATGCACCTCAACGAAGGCATTTTCGAGCTTGGTTTGGAAGTCCGAGTTGGCAGCTTCGAACTCAGCCTGAGTGATGTCTCCTCGTCCAACCAATGACTCAAGGTAAAGGGTTCTTACAGAGCGCTTTGCCTCAATCAGGTTGTACATCAGTGGCTGGGTCATCGAAGGGTCATCGCCTTCGTTGTGACCGCGGCGGCGGTAGCAAATCAAGTCAATTACTGCATCGTTCTTGAATTCCTGACGATAAGCAAACGCCAGGTGCGCAACTCTAACAACGGCTTCTGGGTCATCGCCATTCACGTGGAAGATTGGAGCCTGAATTGATTTGGCAACATCGGTTGAGTAAACCGTCGAGCGTGACTCTGATGGGGGAGTTGTGAAACCAACCTGGTTGTTAATTACCAGGTGGATGGTTCCACCGGTTTTGTATCCGCGAAGAGAGGCCATGTTCAAAGTTTCTGGAACTACACCCTGGCCAGCGAATGCCGCGTCGCCATGAATTAGAACTGGAATCACTGGGAATTCATTGCGGGGAATAGCATTCAAGCGATCAAGCTTTGCACGAACGATTCCCTCAAGAACTGGGTTTACTGCTTCCAGGTGAGAAGGGTTTGCTGCAAGAGAGACCTTAACTTTGTTGCCCTCAAGGCTTTCGAAGATTCCTTCGGTGCCTAGGTGGTACTTAACATCTCCTGAACCCTGCACAGATTTAGTGTCGGTGTTTCCTTCGAATTCCTTGAAAACCTGACCGTATGTCTTACCGGCAATATTGGTCAACACATTTAGTCGACCACGGTGAGCCATTCCGATGCAAACTTCCTCAATACCTGCGTTGGCAGCTGACTGAAGCAACTCATCCATGGCAGCGATTGCACCTTCGCCACCTTCAAGGCTGAAGCGCTTTTGTCCAACAAATTTGGTTTGCAAGAATGTCTCGAAAGCTTCTGCCTCGTTTAGTTTGTTAAGAATGCGAAGCTGTTCTTCCCGAGTTGGCTTGGCGTAAGGCTTTTCTAACCGGTCCTGGAACCACTTGCGCTGTGTTGGATCCTGGATGTGCATGTACTCAACACCAACGGTGCGGCAGTAGGAATCGCGAAGAGTTTTCAGGATGTCTCGGAACGGGGCCTTTGTCTTGCCGCCGAAGCCCGCTGTTCTAAAGGTTCTATCTAGATCCCAAAGACTTAGTCCGTGGTTCAAAACGTCAAGATCGGGGTGAGTGCGCTGTTGGTACTCGAGAGGATCGGTGTCAGCCATCAGGTGTCCGCGTACTCGGTAAGCGTTGATGAGCTCTTGAATTCGGGTCGACTTATCGCGGTCATCCGCACCTTCGCGGTCAAAGTCAGCTACCCAGCGAACTGGCTCGTATGGAATTCGTAGCGCTGCAAAAATCTGGTCGTAGAAGCCATCTTCACCAAGAAGAAGACCGTGAA
>Ga0247832_1003590_pt1 | contig 20936 bp, 13 predicted proteins | sample LaCruzMarch2015__10_FD_192407 | JGI IMG/M metagenome (GOLD analysis project Ga0247832, IMG submission 192407) | Freshwater microbial communities from meromictic Lake La Cruz, Castile-La Mancha, Spain - LaCruzMarch2015_4m | ecosystem: Environmental > Aquatic > Freshwater > Lake | place: Spain... | reverse complement strand
AGTTAACGTTACCATTCGCAAAGAGCAAGTTGTAAACTCGACTGGAACGATTTCAGCAAAACAATTCAAACAAGCAGCTTTTGGTATTGTGGAAAGAAGTAGAAAACAACTCTACGAAGGTGAACCACTAATCCTAAATGCAAAAATTTACGCTCGTTTTTACCCAACTCATTTTGAAGATTACCAGACCTACATTCCCGATGGAACGCTAGAAAAACAAGCTTTAGGTAACAACAATAAACTAGTCGCTGAACAAGAAAAAGTAAAAGGAATTGAGTTTTATTCCATTGAATACGACCGCGCATTGGTTTTTCCAAATCGAAGTGGAAAACTACAAATCGACCCATTCAAATTAATTTTAAAACGCGGTTTTGAAGGAATGCCTATTGTTTCTACCGGTGCAAGTGTGGAAGTTCTACCACTTCCTTCCAATGCTCCATCTTCGTTCATTGGAATGGTTGGGAAACTCACAATGACTCAAAAATTAAGTCAAAATGAAGTGAAAAAGGGTGATGTTGTGAAGCTTAACGTAACGCTTGATGGAGTTGGTAATATGCACAATATCAACACGCCAAATTTACAACTACCAAAAGGTGTTACTTTATATGGCGACCCAAAAATTGACGAAAACTATATTTTCACAGCCAATGGTGCTGAAGGAACAATCAATTATGAATATACGCTTCAAATAAATAAAGAGGGTTCATTTGAATTGCCTGATTTAAAAGTTTCTTACTTCGACCCGAAATTGGAGAAATACATTGTTTTGAAGGAAAACTTAGGAAAATTGAACGGTCCAGAAATTCAGAATATGTCAAAAACATCTGGAAGCACCCAATTAATTTCAGAAGCAAAACAAGAGGACAAAAAAGAAGAAAAAGATTTTGGATCAAACTTGATTAAATCACCTGTTCTTTGGGTTTCGGTCTTTTCCTTTCTTGCAATCGCTGCTTTGATTGGATTTTCCTTGAAATTCAAAGAAAAAAATCCAGTTGTTCAAGCGGCAACTTTAAGTTCAATAAGTACAAAAAACAATTTTTCAGCTCCGGAAAAAAAATCAAGCTGGATTGAAGTGGATATTGAAATTCAAAATGCTGTTCAGTTAATTGCTTCAGGCAATGGAAAAAAAGCAGCTCAAAGTCTTGAAAATGCAATTTGTAAATCAGCAGGAATCGCTTTAGATGTCTCGCCTCAAAGTCAACCGAAAGAAGCTTTAGTTGAAATGATGCGCGAGAAATATTGTGGGAACATTAACTGCGACAAATTGAAAGCACTCATTCAAAATTGCCAAAATTCTCGTTATGGCTTTGGTCTAACCGCAAGTGAAGAACAAGAATTACTAAATTCCACGAAAGAAATTGTTGGCGAGATAAAGAAATTGGTAAGGAGTTAGGTTTTAAGTTATTGATTTTTATACTTTAAACAATTTTTTTTTATATCAAACAGCTACATTATTATCTCTCAATGCATCATTCAAAGATGTTTTCAAATCTGTTGATTCTTTTCGTTTCCCAATAATTAAAGCGCAGGGAACTTGGTATTCTCCAGCTGGAAATTGTTTTTTATAAGAACCAGGAATAACAACACTTCTCTCAGGAACATAGCCTTTAAATTCAATAGGCTCATTACCAGTTACATCAATTATTTTAGTTGACATTGTTAATACAACATTTGCACCTAAAACAGCTTCTTTCCCAACTCTAACACCTTCTACAACAATACAACGTGACCCAATAAAAGCATTATCTTCAACAATTACAGGAGCTGCTTGAAGTGGCTCTAGAACTCCTCCAATTCCAACTCCTCCGCTAAGGTGAACGTTTTTACCAATTTGTGCACAGCTTCCAACCGTTGCCCAAGTATCAACCATTGAACCTGAGTCAATATAAGCTCCAATATTTACGAATGATGGCATTAAGATTACACCATTTGAAATGAATGAACCATAGCGTGCAGCTCCCATGGGTACAACTCTAACACCTAAATTTTTATAGTTGTGTTTCAATGCAATTTTATCATGAAATTCAAATGGACCTACTTCAATAGTTTCCATTTTTCGAATAGGGAAAAATAGCACAACAGCTTTTTTAATCCATTCATTTACAGTCCATTCTCCATTATGAGTTGGTTCAGCAACGCGCAAAAGTCCTTTGTCTAAATCTTCAATAACCGTTTCAATCGCTTTAATTGTTTCTAGATTTTGTAAAAGGGATCGGTCTTCCCACGCTGCTTCAATAATTGCTCTCATATAAATTTAATGTGTTGTTTTTAATTCTATTTCTTTTTTCGGAACGAAGAATAATAATATAAATCCGATGACAAAAAAAGCAGTTACTGAAATTACAGATGCTCTTAAAGATTCGGTTATATATTCCATAAAACCAAAGAAAAAAGTTCCAAAAACGATTCCAATTTTTTCGGTTACATCGTAGAAAGAAAAGTAACTTGCATTGTCTGTTGTTGGAGGTAAAAACTTCGAATAAGTTGAACGCGCAATTGCTTGAACTCCTCCCATTACTAAACCAACTCCTGCTGCCATTGTATAAAATTCGGTTGGAGTTTTTATAAAAAAAGCAAAAATACACAGACAAATCCAAAGTGAAATTGAAACCATTAATGTGTAGATATTTCCAATTTTTTTGGATAAACGAGACATCACAAATGCACCAACTGCTCCTAAAATCTGAATCAATAAAATAGCAATAATTAATCCCGACGTATCCGCACCTTCTGGCCATTGGATTTCTTTATTTGCAAAAATAGTTGCCATTAACATAACAGTTTGAACACCCGTATTAAAAAAGAAAAAAGCATATAAATAGCGTTTCAATCTTTTCGTTTGTTTGAACTCTTTGAATACTAATTTTAACTCTCTAAAACCTCTCCAAATGTAACCTGGTTCTGGTTTTTTACCATGAACATTCATAGGTAGAACTCGGTAAGTGATTTGGGAAAAACCAATCCACCAAACCCCAACAAATACAAAACACCAATGAACATCATAGTTTAAAACTTGAATCCAAACTAAACAAAATATTAATAAAATCATTGAACCAAGATAACCCATTGAGTAACCTCTTGCTGAGATTTTATCTTGGTCAATTGGATTTGCAATTTCAGGAAGGAATGCATTATAAAAAACGAGCGAATTCCAAAATCCAATAGAGGCTATGAAAATGGAAAGCATACTAATTTCTACATAATGTGCATCAAAAAAGTAAAGCGACATCGCAGCGAAAGAACCTAAATAACAGAAAAACTGTAAAAATCGTTTTTTACTTCCAGTGTAATCTGCAATTCCTGAAAGTAAAGGTGATAAGAATGCAACAACTAAAAATGAAGCACTTAAAACGAAAGAATAAATCACTGAATTTGAAAGTTGCTGCCCGAAAAAATCAATCGTTACTTGAGTTCCTTCGGGGATTTTTTTCCAATCTGCTATATTGTTATTTTCCGCGTAAACGATTTTCGATTGTGTATCATAAAAAATAGGAAAAATTGCTGATGAAATAACGAGATTATAAACTGAATTAGCCCAGTCGTACATTACCCAGCCGCGAATTATTTTTTTGTCGCCTTTTTGAATCATGGACTAAAAGTAATTATTATCTATCAAATACAGATTTTTTTGATTTTCATTTAGCAATATAAACAATTGATTCTCGAAGTTATACTTCTAACTTTTCAAGTAGTTCATTTAGTAAACAAACGTAGTAAAAAGGAACATTTATAAGTTTGTAAGGTTTTCCTTTTGATGTTTTAACCTCGTCAATCGACAATGGTTTTGACCATATCCTTATAGCCCAATTATGCGGGCATTCATCCATGAAAAGTTGTAGTGATTTAAGTTTTCCGATTACACCAGATTTGACTTCTATTGGAAGTATCTTTCCTTTATATGGGTAAACAAAATCGATTTCAGCCTCAGATCCTGCTTTGTTTCGACGCCAAAAATAGTGTTTCGCATTTATCGTGAAATTCGTTGAAAGTAATTCTTGAGCAACGATTTGTTCTGCTATTCTTCCTCTCCAGACATCTTGAATATCATCTGAAAGAAATAATTCCTCTTGTATTTTTGCAACGTAATTCACTAATCCTGCATCTAAGCACAATAACTTTGGTTTTTTTCTATAGTCATTCAGAATAGGAAAACTAGTATCAAAAGTCGGGTAAACAAGTTCGAGAAGCATTGCTTTTTCTATCGTGCTAAAAGCCACGCTCATTTCGCGCGATTTGAAATTACTAGCACCAAAATTTTCAAAAGTAATTTCACTACCAGTATAACCCCAACAAGTAGTTATGATGTGTCTGATAACCTTTGCAGTTGTGTCACTTTCAGCATATTTTTCCACATCATCTTTATACGATTGTAGCAAGGAAGCATAAATTTTATTTACAACTAAAAAATCTTTTTTCCGAGCATATTGAACTACTGCTGCTGGCATTCCACCGACTAAAACAAAGCGTTTGAAATGCTTCGTCATGCGTTCATGTATAGCATCCGCTTTAAAATTTAAGAGCACATTTCTATCAAAATCTTCTCCTAATCCATCCAAAAACTCAGTAAAACACATTGGACGCATTAACATATATTCTACACGACCAACAGGAAAGGATATTTTTTTCGATTCCATTAGATTCTCCAATAAGGAACCAGCAGCTATTACGTGGATATGATTTGCTTCTTCATAAAAATATCGTAAAATGGCTACAGCTTCAGAAGAAAATTGAATTTCATCAATGAATAATAAACACGAACCTTTTGTTACTTTAATTTTACTATGGAAATAGATGTCTTCTATAAGCTCATGAACATTCTTGTCTTTTTCAAATAAACTACGATCTGCTTTTTGTTCTAAATTCAAACTTATAAAAACATCGAATTCATTTGCAAAATCATTTATAACAGTAGTTTTGCCAACTTGTCTTGCTCCTCTGAGAATCAATGGTCTTCGAAGTTCATCCTCTTTCCATTTTTTTAATTCATTAAGAATGTTTCTGCTTATCATCTCGCTCAATTTAAATTCAAATATAGTTTTTTGTAATAAAAAGACGGTAAATAATTTAATGTTTTGTATCAAAAAGATGGTAAATTATTTTAGAATATGTAATAAATGGATGGTTATTTATTTGTTTTTATGTAGTAAAAAGACGGTAAATAATTCAATTATATGTAATAAAAAGTTGGTAAATAGTTTATTTATTTGTAACAAAAAGATGGTTAATTTTTATTATTTATGTATTAAATAGGTGGTAAAATTATTTATTTATATATATATATAAAATGAGGGTTAATAATGTATTATAATTAATTAAAATGAGGGTTAATTTTATTACTTTTAAGATTGATATGGTTTTATTTCACTTAAAAGAATTAGTAATTAAAACTATTGAGACCTTTGTGAGGTCATAAAGAAATTGAGTTTAGCAAGGATTTGAGATTATATAAACAAATCCGATTTTTTTAATAATTCAAGTGTCTTTTGTCTTAAAGAGAATGTTTTTCATTGTAAAAAAGATTAATTTTTCTATCTTTTTAACTCTTTCCGGCTTTAATTATCATTTATAATTATTGCGATTCATTATATTTACATCGTGCGCAGAATTTTTTCAGTTCTTGTTTTATTAATTGCGACCTGGCAAATTGTTGGTTTTTTCACTTATTTCGAGTGGGAGCACTACCACATTCGCAAGGATATCAAACGCGCATTGAAGCACAGTGTTCCTGAAAATCAGCTTAAAAACTTTGATTTTACAAATAAAGAAATCAAAAATCTAACTTGGATAAAATCGAATGAATTTAAATTAAATGGAAGGTACTATGATGTTATTGAACGCACTTCCAACAAAAATGGTTTTCACTTTAAGTGTATAGATGACTTTCAAGAAACAGAATTATTTAAAAATTTGGAAGAATCAACAGCTTACAATTTAAGTAATTCTTCATCATCATCTCCTTTAAAACATTGGATGAAATTATTGAAAACACCTTTTGTTACTGATTTTAAATTTGTTAAAATGCCTGTGATTGAAAGTGTTAAAGAACTTAAATCAGCTATTTTTCAATACAAAGAAAAGTATTCATTAGTGCACATTTCAAGTGTATTTTCTCCTCCAGAACAATTAATTAGTTAATTTATTGGTACTTAATATTTAGGTGGATGCTGTGTGCATGCACTCTTCAGTACATCAAGAATTTTAGAATTTTTGGTGAATTAAACTAATTCTGCCATTTGATCGAATTAAAATCAATGATTGGTTTCATTTAGATCTTTTTTCGATTATTAGTTTATGTTTTTTATCAATTTGAATTTAAAATTTTAGTTATAATTATTAATTAATTTTTAAAATGAAAAATACTAAATATGTTTTACTACTATTTGCCCTCATCGTAAATTTTGTAGTTAAATCGCAACAAAAAATTACAGTTAAAGATAAATACGGAAAGCCAATTTCTGAGGTAACAGTTTACTCTGATAAACCTTATTTTAAAAGTGAAACAGATCAAAATGGAATTATTGAATTGCCAGCAATTGAGTTTGAGCAACTAGTTTTTTACAAAATGGATTTCAAAACTCAAAAGATTTCAAGTCAAGGATTGAAGGAAAAGGCATTTGTAATTACGCTTCAACCTTCTGTTTTGGAGATAGGCGAAATGGTGGTTTCAGCTACAAAGTGGAATCAATCGTCTTCCGATTTATCCTCAAAAATTACAACCATCAAAGCGAAAGATATTGCACTTCAAAATCCACAAACTGCAGCTGATTTATTGGCAAATTCGGGTGAAGTTTTTATCCAAAAAAGTCAGCAGGGTGGTGGAAGTCCAATGATTAGAGGTTTTGCAACCAATCGATTGTTATATGTTGTGGATGGAGTACGAATGAATTCTGCCATTTTTAGAGCTGGAAATATTCAAAATGTAATCTCTATTGATGCATTAGCAATCGAATCAGCAGAAGTTCTCTTCGGTCCTGGCTCCGTAATTTATGGCAGTGATGCCATTGGTGGAGTAATGAATTTTAGAACTTTAAATCCTAAATTTTCTAAAACAGAGAAACCACTTACAAAAGCCAATGCATTGATGCGTTATTCTTCAGCGAACAACGAAAAAACAGGCCATTTTGATGTAATGGTTGGTTGGAAAAAATGGGCAATTTTAACAAGTGTAAGTGCTAACGATTTTTCTGATTTACGAATGGGGTCACACGGTCCTGATGAATATTTGAGAACGTTTTATGTACAGCGTCAAGATAGCGTTGATCGAGTTGTGACTAATTCAAATCCTTTGATTCAAAAACCTACAGCTTATTCTCAAGTGAATTTGATGCAAAAAGTTAGTTACACACCAAATGAAAATTGGCAAATTGATTATGGTTTTCATTATTCAGAGACTTCCGAATATGCAAGATATGACCGACTAATTGAGTTGACAGGCTCAGGTTTGCCACGTTCTGCTGTATGGAATTATGGTCCTCAAAAATGGATGATGAATAACTTAACAATCAATCACCATAAAGCGAATAAGATTTACAATGAAATGTCGATTCGTTTGGCGCAACAGTACTTTGAAGAAAGTAGAATTGACCGTAATTTTAGTGGAGGAAACAAAAATCGTTTACGCACACAACTTGAAAAAGTGGATGCTTATTCCTTAAATGTTGATTTTGAAAAAGCAATTAAAAACCACAAGTTATACTATGGAATTGAAGGAGTTTTCAATAAAGTAGGTTCATTTGGTTCAGCGATTAATATTGCAACTGGCGATTCAATTCCTGTGGCTGATCGTTATCCAGCTTCCACTTGGTTGAGTTACGGTGCTTATTTTACGTATCAAGCCAATATTTCAAAATTGATTTCTGTTCAAGCTGGAGTTCGCTACAATCAGTTTCAATTAAATTCAGATTTTACGCGCATTTTGGAGTTTTATCCTTTTGATTTTACAGATGCGAAATTGAATAAAGGGGCAACGACAGGAAGTGCAGGAATTGTACTACGACCTTCTGAAAAAATGAAAATCAGCTTGGTGGGTTCGACAGGATTTAGAGCACCGAATGTGGATGATATCGGTAAGATTTTTGATTTTGGACCAAATGAAATTGTTGTTCCGAACAAAGATTTAAGTGCTGAGTACGCTTACAATGGAGAATTAAGTATTTCTAAAATCTTTGGCGAATGGTTGAAATTGGACGCTACTGGTTATTATACTTATTTGGATAATGCAATGGTGCGTAGAGCTTTCCAAGTGAACGGTGCTGATAGTATTTTGTTTGACGGCGTTCAAAGTAAAGTTTATGCGATTCAAAATGCCGCTTTTGCAACAATTTTAGGCTTTCACGCAGGCTTTGAATTGCGTTTACCGAGTGGATTTTCTTTGTTGTCACAGTACAATTTTCAAAATGGGGTAGAGGAAATGAATGACGGAGTTGAAAGCCGTTCACGTCACGCTGCACCTGCATTTGGAGTGACGAGATTAACTTACACCAATGAAAAAGTCACACTTCAATTGTATGCGATGTATAGTGCAGGTTTAAATTTCGATGAATTAAACGATGAGGAGAAACTAAAACCAGCAATTTACGCTATTGACGAAAATGGTAATCCTTATTCACCATCTTGGTACACACTCAATTTGAAAACGATGTTTAAACTAACAGATAACTTTTCAGTAAGCGCTGGTTTAGAAAATATCCTTGATAAACGTTATAAAACCTACAGTTCTGGTTTGGTTGCACCAGGTAGAAATTTTGTTTTATCGCTTAAAGGAAGTTTTTAATTAAATTTTAAAAATGATTTGAACGCCTCGGGAAGCTGGGGCGTTTTTTATGTAGTATAGTAGATTTATCTTTCATTGAAGTATAAAAGTTGCATTTTTTATTGAATTCAAAGGTTATATCAAAGTCCCCAATTTCTGGACAACTGATTAAAATTACAAGTTAATCAGTTATCTTGAAATTGAGGGGTAATTATAAATTTTCACTCTAAAAATGCTAAAATAGACTAAGTGATAAACAATTTTCAACGGTCATTTTTGGGAAAAAGAGTTGATTTTTGGGGTTTTGAAAACATTGGTATAAAGAAATTAGAATTATCTGTAATTTAAATCCTATTTAAATTTCTTCGAAAAAGTTAAATCTTTAAGGTTAATACACATTCTTCATTCTTCCTCAGAGTAATATTATTTTAAACTAATAATTAAAAGTTTGATTCTTTCTTTTCACTCAAATTGTTTAAACCAGAAACAAAAAAGCCTTTCAAGAAATCTCCTGAAAGGCTTTGTGGAACTAGTGTGATCCCGTTTGGATTCGAACCAAAGACCTACTGCTTAGAAGGCAGTTGCTCTATCCAGCTGAGCTACGGGACCAAATTTTATTTCTAAGTTGAAAGACAAATACTTTTAACTAAAATAATAACAACTTGATAAATCAAAAAAGGGGGATGAAAGATCATCCCCCTTGTCGGGGCGGCAGGATTCGAACCTGCGACCTCCTGGTCCCAAACCAGGCGCGATGACCGGACTACGCTACGCCCCGAGTAATCATCTAGTTATTTCAACTACTTAACGGACGTTTTCCGAAAAGCGAGTGCAAAAGTAATCATTTTATCTTAATTTACAAGAATAAAATTTTTACTTTAATTTTTGCGGAGAGAGCGGGATTCGAACCCGCGGTACAGTTACCCGTACGTCAGTTTAGCAAACTGGTGGTTTCAGCCACTCACCCATCCCTCCTTAGTTCATTGAACGGACGGCAAAAGTATAAATTTAATTTATTAAATATTGGTTTTTTTTTAAAAATTAAGCTGAATATTCAAAATTTCCTTTTTCTCCTATAATCGAAACCTTTTTTGATGAGGCAAACTCAACTCGACCAATGATTTTTGCTTCTACACCAAAGCTTTCTGAGATTTGAATTAAACTTTTTGCAATATCTTCATTCACATATAATTCCATGCGATGACCCATGTTGAAAACCTTATACATTTCTTCCCAACTTGTACCTGACTCTCGCTGAATCATTTCAAATAATGGTGGGATTGGAAATAAATTATCTTTAATTACATGTAACTCATCTATAAAATGTAAAACTTTTGTTTGTGCTCCTCCCGAACAGTGAACCATTCCGTGAATTTCGTTTCGGTGATTTTCAAGCATTTTTTTGATAATTGGAGCATAAGTTCTTGTTGGAGATAATACCAACTTTCCTGCATCAATAGGTGAACTTTCAACTGTATCCAATAAATCTTTTGTTCCGCTGTAAACTAATTCACTTGGAATATTAGGATCAAAACTTTCTGGAAATTCACTCGCTAAAGCTTTTGAGAATACATCGTGTCGTGCACTTGTCAAACCATTGCTTCCCATTCCTCCGTTATATTCCTTCTCATACTTTGCTTGACCATAAGAAGCCAAACCAACAATCACATCTCCTGGTTGAATGCGGTCATTTGAAATAACAGCTGCTTTTTTCATGCGGCAAATCACAGTTGAATCAACAATAATTGTGCGAACTAAATCACCAACATCAGCTGTTTCGCCACCCGTAGAATAAATTTCAATTCCATACGAACGAAGTTCAGCCAATAAATCTTCAGTACCATTGATAATTGCTGCTAAAACTTCGCCTGGAATTAGATTTTTATTGCGTCCAATTGTCGAAGAGAGTAGGATAGGGCCAGTCGCACCTACACATAATAAATCATCAAGATTCATAATCAATGCATCTTGAGCAATTCCACGCCAAACCGATAAATCACCTGTTTTTTTCCAGTACATATAAGCTAAAGAAGATTTTGTACCAGCACCATCTGCATGCATTACAATACAATAATCTTCATCTCCTGTTAAATAATCAGGAACGATTTTACAAAATGCTTTCGGAAATAATCCCTTGTCAATGTTTTTGATAGCGTTGTGCACATCTTCTTTTCCAGCTGAGACACCTCGGGATTGGTAACGTTTATCGGACATAAATAAAATTGAGGGGTAAAGTTAGAAATTTGAATTGTCTTCGGGGTTTTGCGCTTCCAATTCTTTTAAAATTTTCTGAACATCTCCTTCAGTTGCTGTTAGTTTGTTTTTACAAATGCGAATTAATTCTGTTGCGCGCTTCACTTTTTGTGCCAACTCATCTACATTTATTTGCCCATCTTCCATATCAGAGACAATTTCTTGTAGTTCATCAAAAGCATCTGTGTAGTTAATTTCACTCATTTTATTTTTTATTTAAAGTTAATTAGATTTTCTTAGCAATTGAAAACTCGAGAATTCAAAAAAAAAATTCATTGACCTTCATTAAGTTTTCAGTTTGTATCTTTGATTCAATTATGGTAGAAAATTATTATAAAAATAAAATTGTTTGGATAACAGGCGCTTCCTCCGGTATTGGTAGGGAAACGGCAATTCAACTCGCAGAAAAAGATGCTAAATTGGTACTTTCAGCAAGAAATAGTTCTGAATTAGATATTTTAAAATCAAACTTAAAAAATTCAGAACAACATTTTGTACTGCCTTTAGATTTAGAAAATTCAGCCAATTTTAATGAATTAGCTGCTGTTGTTTACGAGAAATTTGGGAAAATTGATATTTTGGTAAATAATGGAGGAATTAGTCAACGTGCAACTGCTTCGGAGACAACGATGGAGGTTAATCGAAAAATAATGGAAATTAACTTTTTTGGAAATATTGCTTTAGCAAAAGCTGTTTTACCTTACATGCAAGCTCAAAAAAGTGGTCAATTTTTCATAATTAGTAGCATTTCTGGAAAATTTGGTTTCTTTCTTCGTTCTGCTTACAGCGCTTCGAAACATGCTTTACACGGTTATTACGACAGTTTAGCTTTGGAAGAAGAACATAATGGAATTAAAGTTACAATCGTTTGTCCTGGGAAAATCAACACGCCAATTTCTACAAATGCAATTGGAGGACATGGTGAAAAACATGGAGTTATGGATCACAATCAAGCAACAGGAATGTCAGTTGAAGTTTGTGTAAAACAAATGTTAGTTGGACTTCAAAAACAAAAACGCGAAGTATTGATTGGAAACAAAGAAATTCTTGCTGTGAGAATTAAGCGATTTTTCCCGAATCTATTTTGGAAAATAATTAAAAAACAATCAGCAACTTAATTCAAAAAAAAAGGAGGCTCATTGCTGAACCTCCTTTTTTAATAAAATTTCATTCTAATTAAATTGCTGCAATTTTATCTGACATGTATTCGCCAGCTTTTAATTTTCCAACAATTTTAGAGAAGCAGTCAATTGTATATTCCACGTCCTCCAATGTGTGCACAGCAGTTGGAATAATTCTTAAAATAATCATTCCTTTTGGAACAACTGGGTAAACTACCATTGAACAGAAAACATTGTAATTCTCTCTTAAATCGTAAATTAAATTAGTTGACTCAGGAATTGAACCATTCAAATAAACAGGAGTCACACACGAATCAGTCACACCAATTTCAAATCCTGCATTTTTCAAACCTGTTTGAAGTGCATTAGTGATTTTCCAAAGATTTTCTTTCAATTCTGGATGATTTCGCATTAATTCCAAACGCTTCAAAGCTCCTTTCACTAATGGAAGAGGCAAAGCTTTTGCGAAAATTTGCGAGCGCATATTGTAACGTAAATATTCCACAACTTGCTCGTCACTTGAAATAAACCCACCAATTAAAGCAAATGATTTTGCGAAAGTTCCAAAGTAAACATCAATCTGATCTTGAACTCCTTGTTCTTGTCCAGCACCACCACCTTTTGCACCTAACGTACCAATTCCATGTGCATCGTCAACAAGTAAACGGAAGTTGTATTTTTTCTTTAGTTCAACAATTTCTTTTAGCTTTCCTTGGTCGCCACGCATACCGAAAACTCCTTCAGTGATAACTAAAATTGCACCGCCAGTTTCCTCTGCTAATTTTGTGGCACGTTGTAATTGTTTTTCACAATCTTCAATATCGTTGTGTTTGAAAACAAATCTTTTACCCATGTGTAAACGAACGCCATCCAAAATACAAGCATGAGATTCAGCGTCATAAACGATTACATCGTGACGATCGACCAAACAATCAATAGCTGAAAGAATTGCTTGGTAACCGAAATTACATAGAATAGTTGATTCTTTTTCAACAAAAGCAGACAACTCAGCTTCTAATTGTTCGTGATAGTTTGAATTTCCACTCATCATTCGAGCACCCATTGGCGCAGCAAAACCAAATTCTGCAGCAGCTTCAGTATCTGCTTTTCTAACTTCAGGATGATTTGCTAACCCTAAGTAGTTATTTAAAGACCAATTTAATTTCTTTTTACCTCTAAAAAACATGTGAGGCCCTATATCACCTTCCAATTTTGGAAATGTAAAATAACCGTGTGATTCTTTTGCGTGTTGACCAATTGGTCCTCTGTTTGCCTTGATTTTTTCGAAAATATCTGCCATAGCTTTAAAGTGAATTATTGTGCAAAAGTAAAGTATATTCTATTTGTGAAATTTTCTTTATTAAATTTTTATTAACCAATAATTGAGTATTAAAGTTGTAATTTTGCACTTAAAATACGTTCACTTTAATTCAAAGAAAACGAAATAAATGCTTACACTTTTTATAACAAGTTGTATTTCTCTTTTCTCATTGATAAATCCTTTGAGCGCAATTCCTGTGTTTATTTCTTTAACAACTGGATATTCAGATTCTTATTTACGTCTAACGATCAGAAAAACAGCTGTTTATATTTTTATCATTTGTGTTGTTTCATTTTTCCTTGGAAATTATATACTTGAGTTTTTTGGAATTTCAATTCATGCTTTGAAACTTGCTGGAGGAATTGTTATTTCTCGTTCAGGTTTTCTATTATTGAACTCACAACACAAAAATGATATTCAAGGTGAGGTAAAAAAAGAATCAATGATTAAAGAAGATATTTCTTTTAGTCCTTTAGCAATGCCACTTTTAGCAGGTCCAGGCTCTATTTCATTACTGATAAATTTATCATTGAGCACAGATTCGTTTCCTGAAAAATCAATTGTTGTTCTTTCTGTTTTAGCAGTTAGTTTAGTGATTTTCTTTATTTTTTACTTAGCACCTAAGATTTTAAAATATCTGGGACAAACAGGTATTCGATCTATGTCTAAAATAATGGGTTTCATTGTCTTGTCTTTGGGAATACAAATGATTGTTGACAGCTTGAACATACTTCTAAAATAAAATTAATATATCATTATTATAAAAATAATTTTATAAGTATTTGAATAACAGATATTTGTATTAATCAATTAAGAAGTGAGGGTTAACCCTTTATTAAATTGGTACAACAAAAAAATAATATTTAATAAGATTTTTGTTAAAAACCTTTGTGTATTTTTGTCACTCAATTATTTCACTTACTACTACAAAAATTATAACCATGAGTAGAGAACACAGTAAAAGGAGTACAGTAGCACTTACAGTTGCTATTATTTCTTTATTAATTTCTTTCGTCAATTTATTGTTGCTTACAGTCCCTTAGGTCGAGTTTAAAGTTTTTCTTTCAAAAACATAGCTGTAGCATTCTCTCCAAGTTTCACAAGCTCTTCAGGATTTCCTTCGAATTGGATATTTCCTCCATTCTCTCCTCCAACAGGACCAATATCAATAATATAGTCAGCGCATTTAATTACTTCGGTATTGTGTTCAATCACAACCACTGAATGACCTTGGTCTATCAATGCGTTAAAGGCAATCAATAATTTCTCAATGTCATAAAAATGTAGGCCTGTTGTGGGTTCATCGAAAATAAATAGGGTAGAAGGTGCATTAATTCCTTTTGACAAAAATGAAGCTAATTTGATACGTTGCGCTTCACCTCCAGACATTGTACTGGAAGATTGTCCAACTTTCAAATAGCCTAAACCAACATCCACAAGGGGTTGGATTTTATCGACTATTTTTTGATCTAATTTGTCTTTTCCGTCTTTGAAAAATTGAAGTGCATCTTCCAAACTCGTTTCTAGTAAATCAAAAATCGTTTTTCCACGATATTCAACTTCTAAAGTTTCTGATTTGTAGCGTTTTCCTTTACAAGCATCACAATTCAAATGAACATCAGCCATAAATTGCATTCCAACGGTGATTGTTCCTTCACCTTCGCACATTTCACAGCGTCCACCTTCCACATTGAAACTAAAAAATCCTGGTTTGTAGCCTCTTGCTTTTGCAATTGGTTGACGTGAATATAGTTCTCGTACATCGTCAAAGGCTTTCACATAAGTAATTGGATTGCTTCGCGAAGATTTTCCAATAGGATTTTGATCAATGAATTCAACGTTTTTGATTTGTTTTAAATCTCCGCTAATTCCGTCCATTTTCCCAATTAAATCGCTACTCAAACCCAATTCTTTTCGAACAGCCGGGTATAATATGGAACGAATCAAAGTCGATTTTCCAGAGCCTGAAACGCCTGTCACACAAACTAAACTATTCAATGGAATGGAAACAGTTATATTTTTTAAATTGTGTTGACGAGCTCCTTCAATCGTGATTTTATTATTTGATTTTCTGCGTTTTGTTGGTACAGCAATGAATCTTTTACCAGTTAAATATTCCGCGGTTAAACTATTGGTTGCACTTGTCAATTGTGAAAAGTCTCCTTGAAAAACAACTTCACCACCAAAAATTCCAGCTTTTGGGCCAATGTCTATAATTTCGTCCGCTGCTTTCATCACTTCTTCTTCGTGTTCGACAATAATTACCGTGTTTCCAAGCGATTTTAAACGTTGTAAAACAGTAATCAGTCGTTCGGTATCTTTCGGATGCAAACCAATGGAAGGTTCATCTAAGACATAAACCGAACCCACCAAACTACTACCCAAAGATGTCGCCAAGTTAATACGTTGCGATTCACCACCGGAAAGGGAATTTGCGGCGCGATTCAAGGTCAAATAACCCAAACCAACATCTTTTAAAAATCCAAGTCGCTGCTGAATCTCTGGTAAAATACGTTTAGATACTGTTCGGTCAAATTCATTCAATTCTAAACCAGAGAAAAACGAATGTGCATCTTCAATGGAAAGCAAAATCACATCTTGAATCGATAATCCGTTGATTTTTACATTGGCAGCATCTCCTCGTAAACGTGTTCCGTGACATTCAGGACAAAACGTTTTACCACGATAGCGCGACAACATCACACGGTATTGAATTTTATAAGTTTGTGTTTCCAAAAATTTAAAGAAACTAGTCAATCCTTCAAAGTGTTGATTTCCAGTCCAAAGAAGTTGTAATTGTTCTTTAGTTAATTCTTTAATTGGACGATGAATCGGAAAATCAAATTTCTTTGCATTAAAAGTTAACGCTTTCAAATATTCGCCCATCGAATCGCCTTTCCAAGGCGCAATTGCTCCTTCATAAACACTCAAATTTCGATTTGGAAAAACAAGTTCTTCGTCAATTCCGAGTACCATTCCGTAACCTTCACACGTTTTACAAGCACCAAAAGGATTGTTGAAAGCAAAGAAATGGACATTGGGTTCTTGAAATTCAATGCCGTCCAACTCAAAGCGATTGTTGAACCATTCGATGTTATTTTCGTGTAGAATTCCACAATTTCCTTTCCCTTCAGTGAAAGCGATGGAAACTGAATCCGTTGTGCGTGAAACATTGTCCTCGTCTAAGAAATTGGCACTAATTCTATCCACCACTAAATATAATTCCTTAGAGTGGTTCAATTCCTTGAGGTCTTCAATTAGATAGAATTGCTTTTCGTAATAAACACGTGTGAAACCTTGCTTGTAAATGACATCGAGTTTTTTCAAATCACAATCAATTGGACAAAGCACGGCGATTTTACTATTTTCAGGTAAAGCTTTCAAATAATTGATGACGTCTGTGGTTGTGTGTTTTTTAACTTCCCCACCGCTTTTTGGTGAATAGGTTTTACCGATTCGAGCGAATAATAATTTTAAGTAATCGTAAATTTCAGTGGTTGTGCCGACCGTTGAACGCGGATTATTGGTGATTACTTTTTGTTGAATAGCAATAGATGGAGCAATTCCTTTGATGTAATCTGCTTCTGGTTTATTCAATTTTCCTAAAAACTGACGTGCATAAGAAGACATACTTTCAATAAAACGGCGTTGTCCTTCAGCATAAATCGTGTCAAAAGCCAAACTTGACTTTCCTGAACCGGAAACTCCTGTGATCACCACCAATTTTCCGTGCGGAATTTTAACACTCAGATTCTTTAAATTGTGGACGCGCGCCCGCTTGATTTCTATAAAATTATTCATTGCAACAAAATTAACAGATGAACGGGAATGGAGTTCGTTAAATAAGAATAAATAAAAAAGTGGAATGTTAAAATTTGGGATTTATTTTTTTGTGTGACTAATTTGAAGTAGATTGGTTGTTGGATTCTAAGAGTTATTTCTTAATCTGGCTTTTTTTCTTTTCAATTTTTGTTTTGAACTTTTACAAAAAAAATTATAAAACTATAAATTATGAAAAAATTAATTTTGTGCCTGTTTATAGTTGGTTTTTCTAATGTTGTTTATTCTCAATGGCATCGAATAAGAACGATGGATAGAACAGATTACTATGATTATTGGTATAGAGATATTATCTCACCATCTTCAGAAAAAGTATTTTACAACGCAGAAACTAAAGTTAATTCTAGTTCAATTTCAAATGCAGAGATAATTTATTCATTAAATGGAGGAGAATCTTGGGATTCATTGGCTTTTTATGATAGGTCTTTTAATACCTTGAGGTATTTGAATGAGGATTTTATTTATTTCGTAACCTTTCAATTAGTTTATCTTCCTTCTCAATCACCCTATTCAAGAAAATTTCTCCATGTATCTGAAGATGGAGGTCAAACATGGATAGAAAGATTAATTGACTCATCTTCAAATGCCATGACCTCAAATGCCCTCACTTTCTTTAATGATAGTGTTGCCATCATCCGAGAACAAATAGGTTGTTGTACACATCAGTTTTATCAGAGCAATGATCAAGGAGTAAATTGGCATGCAGTAGATTATCCAAATTATAAAATTGCAGCTCCGTTTAAAAATTCAGGAATTTTAATGAGTGGACAGTCAATAGGGGTTTTGGATTTTCAACAAGAAACATATTCAGATGATTATTATTCATGCTTAGGGGAGGGAAGTATTTCTAGTTTTGATGTTAATGGTAATAAATTAATACGTTCAGTATCTGGTCAAGACGGCCCTGAACAAGGTTATCCTCACAATAACTATTTAATATTATCTATTCATGATACCGAATTGTCCAATCAAAAGGTTTTACATTATCCTACAATTGGAACAACGGCTCAAATAAATTACAATGGATCGCAAATAATTTTAGTTGGCGGGATTTCATTGTGCAGTAGAGATGATGGTGATAGTTTTTTTATTCAAGAAGTGGATGATCCTGAAGAATTATATGTCACTCTTGTCGATTTTTCAAATGAAGCCGTTGGATATGCTTTAAGTAGAAATTTGGAATCTAATGTTTATCAAGTATTGAAAACCACAAATGGAGGGGGAACAACAACCAATTTTTTACCTCCACCAATTGTTAAACTTGTAAGTATTGAAGAAAACGCTGTTAATGACGGAATCAAAATATATCCCAACCCAACTAATGAAAACATAACTATTGAATCGCAAAATAAGATTTTGGAAGTCAATGTTATACAACTTGATGGTAAAATGATTTTTGAGTCAAAAAATGAAGGAAATAATGTAATTATTAGGATGAATGACTTGGTGGTTGGAACATACATCACCCAAGTAACTACAGAAAACGGAACTTTTACAAAAAAAATTATAAAACTATAAATTATGAAAAAATTAATTTTGTGCCTGTTTATAGTTGGTTTTTCTAATGTTGTTTATTCTCAATGGGAAAGAATACAAACAATGGATAGAACGAATTTTGACAATTATCATTACCTTGATTTAATTTCACCTTCACCAGAAAAAGTATTTTATTCTGTTTATTCAAGATTGACATCAAATTCTGATGAGAGCAATTTTGTCAAATATTCATTAGATGGAGGAGTTAATTGGGATTCTTTGATTTTCAACGAAAGAGGAATAAGTACTTTAAAATATTTGAAAGAGGATTTTATTTACATAGTCACTTATGATCTTGTGTATCTTCCGAATCAAACGCCTTATACAAGAAAGTACCTCAATTTAAGTATTGATGGTGGTATTTTTTGGACTGAGCGGCTAATTGATTCAACTTCTAATGCTATGGGGGCTAATGCGCTTACATTTTTCAATGATAGTGTTGCCATTATCCGAGAACAAATAGGTTGTTGCACACATCAGTTTTACCAGACAAATGATCAAGGATTAAGTTGGCATGCTGTAGATTATCCAAATTATAAAATTGCAGCTCCGTTTAAAAATTCAGGAATTTTAATGAGTGGTCAATCAATAGCTGTTTTGGATTTTCAACAAGAAGCATATTTAGATGATTATTATTCTTGCTTCGGGGAGGGCAGTGTCTCTAGTTTTGATGTTAACGGTAATAAATTAATACGTTCGGTATCTGGACAAGACGGCCCTGAGCAAGGTTATCCACATAATAACTACTTAATATTATCTATTCATGATACAGAATTGTCCAATCAAAAGGTTTTGCACTACCCAAATTTAGATGCCACGCCAAGAATTTGTTATAATGGTAGTCAGATTAACATTGTTGGTGGAGGTTCATTATGTAGTAGAGATGATGGTGATAGTTTTTTTATTCAAGAAGTGGATGATGCTGAAGAATTGTATGTCACTTTTGTTGATTTTTCGAATGAAGAAGTAGGTTATGCTTTGAGTAGAAACTTAGAAACAAATATTTATCAAGTATTGAAAACCACAAATGGAGGGGGAACAACAACCAATTTTTTACCCCCACCAATTGTTAAACTTGCAGAAATTGGAGAATTAGATGGAAGTTCTTTTTCAATTTCACCAAACCCATGCTCAGAAGAGATAAGCATTAGTTCTGAGGAGAAAATTACACAAGTTGGTTTTTATCAATTAGATGGGAAACAAGTTTTGTCTGAAAAATCAAATTCAATTTCTTTAACAATTTCTTTAGCTCACTTAAAATCAGGCAGCTATATAGTTGATATTCAGATAGAAAATGGTAAGCTAACAAAAAAACTTATAAAGTTGTAAGATTAAAATTTGGCACTTTTGGAGATTAATTAGAAAATTCAAAAGGGAAGTATTGTTTTGATTGAAATAATAAATCTTTAAATCCTCTAATAAGCATCATATTTTTCTATTTTTACTCTTCACAAAAAAATAGTTGTATGAGTTTTGCTTCACTTTTTAGAAAAAAGACAGTTGGGGATATATTAAAACAAGTTGAGAAAAACAATCTTGAATCGCCTCATGAATCTTTGGGTAAACATTTAAAAGTTAGAGATTTAGCTGCTTTTGGAATTGCTGCGATTATTGGAGCAGGAATTTTTAGCACGATAGGTGAAGCAAGTTCAAACGGTGGTCCAGCAGTAATATTTTTATTTTTATTTACAGCAATAGCGTGTGGTTTTGCTGCATTTGCTTACGCTGAATTTGCATCAATGGTTCCTGTAGCTGGTTCGGCTTACACGTATTCGTATGTTGCTTTTGGAGAAATTGTTGCTTGGATTATCGGTTGGTCTTTAATCATGGAATACGCAATTGGAAACATTACCGTCGCTATTTCTTGGAGTGATTATTTTACAGGATTGCTTGAAGGCTTGGGAGTTTATTTACCGCAATGGATTCAAACAGATTATGTTACAGCACATAGTGGATTTTTAGAAGCAGAGGCTTTGATGCAAGGCGGAAAATTATTTGAGAACTTAGATTTTGCTTTGCAATCAGCTCATACTGCATGGTCGAATTCTCCTACTTTTATTGGACTTCACCTCATTTTTGATTTACCTGCTTTGTTCATTATTGTTTTAATTAC
>Ga0247832_1003588_pt1 | contig 20940 bp, 24 predicted proteins | sample LaCruzMarch2015__10_FD_192407 | JGI IMG/M metagenome (GOLD analysis project Ga0247832, IMG submission 192407) | Freshwater microbial communities from meromictic Lake La Cruz, Castile-La Mancha, Spain - LaCruzMarch2015_4m | ecosystem: Environmental > Aquatic > Freshwater > Lake | place: Spain... | reverse complement strand
CCAAATAGGCAGTAGGGAAAAGCAGCAAACCAGACCAACCAACAAATACGAAACGGTCGCGCTTGAGCCAGTCGTCGAGGATGTCGAACCATCCGCGCTGGCTAACGCGCCCTAGGGCGATCGTCATTGATAGTGGAGTGATACTTGGCGATGGTAACAACGTTTTTGGGTGGTATGCGGCAAATGGAAACGTGCTGAAACTCTTCTACTGTTTAAATGTTTAAGTAGATTTACTCATTAGCGCAATATTTTTGCTGATGTTTCGCTGCGCTTTGGCAGGATGCAACCACAACAGCTGCCTATTCCTTGGCGATACCAATTAATCAATCGGTACTCGGCTCCCGCCGCCCTTCCAACATCCTGATGGCGGTGCTGGTTTCCACAGGGGGCATCGGTTTTTTGCTCACCAGCCTCTCCAGTTATTTAGGCCGTGATTTATTGCCGGTGGGGCACCCAGCAGCGCTCTTTTTTGTGCCCCAGGGTTTGATAATGGGGGGGTATGGCCTGGCTGCAGTGCTTCTAAGCACCTATTTATGGATTGTGATTGGCATTGATGTGGGCTCTGGGTTTAACAATTTTGATAAAGAAGCGAATTTGATCACAATCGAACGCCGTGGATTTCGCCAATTAATAAGTTTTACTATTCCCTGCGCTGATGTGCAATCAGTAAAGGTGGAGGTGCGTGACGGCCTAAACCCCCGGCGCCGCTTAGCGCTCAAATTGCGGGGTAGGCGTGACCTACCCCTTACCCGAGTGGGTGAACCAATTGCCCTTGCTGAACTTGAGCAGGGGGGCGCTGAACTTGCCCGTTATCTAGGTGTTCCATTGGAGGGGGTATGAAGCGGCTTTTTCCTGCCTTATTGAGTTTGCTTGCTCTTTTTTGGTTGCCCGCTTGCTCTTCACCGGCGGCGCTCAATGAAGCGGGTTGCAGCCAGAGCGCTAGTCCGTGCTTGCAAAGCACGGCCCGAATTGCGCTGATAACGGATCGTGGACGGATTGTTGTTGAGCTAGATGGCAAAAACGCACCGCTAACGGCCGGAAATTTTCTTGATTTAGTAAAAAGAGGCGCCTACACAAATACAGTTTTTCATCGGGTTGTAAAACAACCCAGCCCCTTTGTTGTGCAAGGTGGCGATCCCCAGTCGGCAAAAGCTGGGGTGTCCCCCAGCCTGTTTGGCACTGGTAATTTCCTTGATCCAGCCTCTGCAGCGCCCCGCTTTATTCCCCTTGAGGTGAAGCTCAGCTCTGAAGCATCCCCTCGCTATGGACGCCCCATCAGCGGTGCAAGGGTGACAGATCAATTAGCGCTACCCCACTACCGCGGCGCTTTGGCAATGGCCCGCTCCCAAGATCCAAATTCAGCTAGCGCTCAGTTTTATATAGCCCTCAGCGATCTACCTGAATTAGATGGGCGCTATGCCGTATTTGGCCGTGTAATTGAAGGTATGCCTGTAGTTGATTCGATCGTGCAAGGTGATCGCTTGCGTAAAGCTGAAGTGCTTCAGGTGGGCACATAGCTATCTGAATTACGCAGCCTTAACGATTCGGAATTCACCCCAGAAGCCCTTTGTAATGCCACTTTGCCGGTGCGGGCAATCTCGAGGATGCCAAAAGGCCTGAGCAGTTGTTCAAGGGCTACAAGTTTGCCTGGATCTCCCACCACTTCAAGGGTGAGTGCTTCATCAGCCACATCCACCACCTTGGCCCTAAATACCTGAACCAGATCAAATACAGCACCCCGGCTGCTGCCATCAGCCTTCACTTTCAACAGCATTAACTCTCTTTCCACGGCTGGTATGTGGGAAAGATCAATCACTTCCAGCACATTTACTAATTTGAGGAGCTGCTTTGTCATTTGCTCCAACACATGGTCATCGCCGGCTACCACCATGGTGAGCCGTGATACTCCAGGCTGTTCTGTTGGCCCCACGGCAAGGCTTTCAATGTTGTAGCCCCTACGGGCAAACAACCCTGCAATCCGGCTAAGGGCACCGGATTCATCTTCTACCAACACCGAAAGGGTGTGCTTCATCGCCATTACTTTGGCCGCGTTAAACCTAGGCGCTGATGTTCCCTGCTTTGAGCCAATTCAAAACCAGTTGGTTAAAACGTTCTGGATCTTCATCGTGGAAGCAATGCCCGATTCCTTCAATCAGCTCTAAATCACAGCGGTTTTTTGGAACGTAAGCCAGTATTTTTTTACTGATTTGAACTGGCACCAGGCGATCTTGCTTGCCCCATAGCAATAAAAGTGGGCAGCTCAACCTCGGCAGCAGTTGCGGCGCTGTAGCTGCTCCAGGTCTTAGGGCCATACCTCGCACCATGCCCGCAAGTGCTCCAGGGGCGCCGCTGCGGCGGGCCGGTTGCTGGATCAATTTGACAAGCTCTTGATTGATTCGGGCTGGATTTGAATAAGCGCTACCGATCCCTAGCCGCAGCAGCGCCGGTTGGCGTAGCAACGCGATCAAGGGGCCGAGTGGAAGCAAGCGGGCGATTGAATTAACTAAAAAGCGTTCCAGCTTGCGTTTCCAGGGGCTGCGCCGCAAGGGCAACGGTTGTATCAAGGTGGGATCAGGTAGTGGCGCTGCCACAACAGCAACTACCAACTCCGGCGCAAAAACTGCTGTGGTGAGTGCCACCAGTGCTCCAAGCGAATTGCCCACCAACACCGCAGGCCCATGCACCACTTCAATTAAAAATTTCTGTAATTGCAGGCTCCAAATCCTGTTGTCAAGTTTTATTGAAGGCTGATCGCTTTGGCCAAATCCAAGTAGATCAATTGCATAAACGCAGAAACCTGCAGCCTCAAAATCCGCAGCGTTATCTCGCCAGTGGCCGCTTGCTGCTCCAAAACCATGGAGCAGCACCAGCGCCGGTGCTTGTTTGGAACCAAGCCGGCGCCAATGGCAGCGCCAAGGGCCAAACTCTGCTTTGCTCTGTTCTCCCCAATTGCTGCCGGATCGAGGTGGCATCACTTGAAAACAACAATCACATCTGAACAAGCTCACTATTGCGAAGCTTCCGCTCGGGTGTTGCTTGGGGATGGCTTTTTTAGAGTTGATTCAAGGCCCGCTCGCGACTACGGCGTGATCTTGCTGCGTTGGCTGGCTCAGAAACGCCAGGGCATGCCCGTAGCTGTGCTTGATGGCCTCGCTGGTTGCGGTATTCGCAGTGTTCGCTATGGGTTAGAGGCTGGAGCCACTGAATTGGTGGTAAACGACGCTGATCCGCAACGCTTGGCTTTGCTTGATCACAACTTGGCGGCACTGTCTCAATGCGCGGGGGTGCATTGGCAGGCAAGCAGTGGAACAATTCAAAAATTGCTTGCCAGCTTTGTGTTGCAGGAAAAGCATTTTGATCTAGTTGATCTAGATGCCTTTGGTGCTGCTACCGATTTATTGCCATCTGCTTTGGGGGCAGTGCGGCTTGATGGCATTTTTTACCTTGCCAGCAGTGATGGTCGTTCCTTTACGGGCCATGATCGCCCCGCTGCGCTGCGGCGCCTTGGGGCAGCGGTGCGGGCGCAACCATGCAGTTGGGAATTGGCTTTGCGGCTGCAGATGGGAGCTGTGGCTCGGGCCGCTTGGGCCATGGGCCATGGCGTGCAACCACTGCTTTGTTTCAGCGAAGGCCGCACCTTTCGCAGTGCGGTGCAATTAACTCGCCGGCCGGCAGCAGCAGAAGAAGCGCTGCTGGGTTTGCAGGCCTATTGCCATCGCTGCGGCAATCACTGGGGCACTTCATTGTTGGCATGGAAATCGCTTGGAATTTGCAGCAATTGCGGGGCAGAGCCCGTAACAAGCGGCCCCCTTTGGCGAGGGCCCCTGCAAAACACAACGGTTTTAAAAGCTGCCCTTGAACTGGAGCAGAAGGCAGGGCTCAATTCCCTTTCGCCGCCAGCACTGAAGCAGTTGCAACGCTTAATAAATGATGCGGCAGAACAACCGGAAGCATTTGCCTTGGCCGATCTAGCAAGGCAGCTGAGGGGCGATATGCCCCCTTTAAAAGACCTACTTAAGGCACTAGTTGCCGCCGGTTGGCAAGCTGCAGCCAGCGGGATTCAGGCGATGCAATTTCGCACTGATGCCCCCTGGGCTGAGGTATTGCGCTTAGCCCGATAAGCTGAAGGAAGCAGAAATTCTTCTAGTGGCATCTGAAATTTTTGGCATTGCAGCAGTGTTTTGGGTATTAATCCCGTTGGGTTTAGTGGGTGGCGCCTTGTTACTCAAGTTGCAAGGAGATTGAGCTTTCCCCTCGGTAGCCCTCCTTGGCTTATTAAGCTCCCCAGCACTGAGGGGTGCTGATGCAGGTACTTGTAATGGGTGCAACAGGCACCTTGGGCCGTCAAATTGCAAGGCGGGCCCTGGATGCTGGGCATCAGGTGCGTTGCATGGTGCGCTCTCCACGTAAAGCAGCTTTTTTGCAGGAATGGGGTTGTGAATTAACCCGAGGCAACCTGCTGGAAGAAGATTCCCTCGCCTACGCCCTTGAGGGCCAAGAGGCAGTAATCGACGCAGCCACTGCAAGGCCAACCGATAGTGAAAGCGTTTATCGCATCGATTGGGATGGCAAATTAAATCTGCTTAATCATTGCCGCAGAGCTGGATTAGAGCGGTTTGTTTTTATCTCCTTGCTGGAGGCGGAAAGCTTCCGCGATGTGCCTTTGATGGACATCAAATACTGCACTGAACAGTTATTGGCTGAATCGGGCCTTGCTTACACAGTTCTGCGCACTTGCGCCTTTATGCAAGGGGTGATTGGTCAGTTTGCAATTCCGGTGCTGGAGAGCCAAACCGTGTGGGTTAGTGGCAGCTCAACGCCAATTGCTTATATGAACACCCAAGACGTTGCTCGTTTCGCCGTGGCTGCCCTTGCGCAAGAGCAAACCGTTGGCGCCTGCTTCCCGGTGGTGGGGCCAAAGGCCTGGAATACCGGCGAGGTTGTGCAGTTATGCGAACGCTTTAGCCGCAGGGATGCTCGAGTAATTCGAGTTTCGCCTTTATTGATACGCGCAATGCAAGGGGTGGCATCCTTTTTTGAACCTGGGGTGAATATTGCCGAGCGATTGGCATTTGCAGAGGTCACCGGGGGAGGGGTAAGCCTCACTTCAGCAATGGAGCAGAGCTACACCTCCTTCGGCCTTGATCCTGCTGAAACCACAGGCCTGGAGGCCTATCTCCAGGAATATTTCACCAGCATCCTGCGGCGCCTTCGTGAGATGGAAGCCGATCTTGATAAGGATGCAAAAAAGAAACTGCCCTTCTGAGCTCTTTTATTTGTTATGGCAATCGCCCAAATCAAAAACCTGCAACGGCGCTTAGCAAACCTTGAACAGGAAGCGGAAGCTGAACTCGATCGTGTTTGCGGCAATCACCTATGGGCCAGCGTTGGCCCAGATGTGATCGATGCATTAGAAATTTCAGCCGAGCGGGCCCGCGCTAATTATTACTACGGCCAACTAATGACCGTGCGGGAGCTGCAAGGGGTGATGGGCTAGTTAGCTAGCCGCTGTAGCCGCTGCTCCTCCTCAGCCGTTACTGGCCGCCACTTCCCCACTGCAAGGCCTTCGAGGTTTAGAGGATCAGCGCCGTCCATTAAATCGATGCCAACGCGAATTAAGCGCAAGGTGGGTAAGCCCACCGCCGCGCTCATGCGTCGCACCTGGCGATTTCGACCCTCCTGCAAGCCCAACTCAATCCAGCTGGTGGGCACAGTTAAACGTTGCCTTATCGGTGGCAGCCGCGCTGGCAATTGTTCATATTCACTCGGTTGCAGCAAACGGGCCCTTGCTGGCCTGCTAATGCCGTCTTTCAGCTGGATTCCCAGTTGCAACTTTTCAATAGCGGCTTGATCAGCGCTGCCCTCTACTTGCACCCAGTAATAACGCCAATGACCCCAGCGGGGATCGGTGAGGCGATGTTGCAAAGCACCATTTGCTGTGAGTATCAACAGGCCCTCACTATCGGCATCAAGGCGGCCAGCGGCATAAACGCCCGGCTGAGCCACCAGTGAGGCCAGGCTCTCCCAGCTACTGCCGGGTTCGCGCCGAAACTGGCTCAGCACTCCATAGGGCTTATGCAGCAGCAAGGTGGGTGGGGGCTGTAGCTGTTGGTAGTGCACCTGCGCCTTAAACTGCAACTGAATTGTTTTTTTGGCCTGCCCCCTGCATGATCGAAACGAGTGGTGTGATTGAAAAAGAGCAGGGGAACGGTTTCTATCTGGTTACTTTGGAGCAACCTGCTGGCCACCAATGTTTGTGCCGTGCAGCAGGCAAGCTCACAAAATTTCGCATCAAATTACTAGCCGGCGACAAAGTTTTGGTGGAGATTAGCCCTTACGACCTCACCCGGGGGCGGATCACTTACCGAGAACGCAACGCTTCTGCTCCTGGCGGCCGGCCCCCTGGCGGAGGCAACCGCCCTGGTGGCCCACGCCGCCGTTAGATCAAAGAAGCGCCTCAATTGCAGCTTTGACACTGCTGCGTTGTTGTACGCCACGCCATTGCTGTTTAAGTTCTTTTCCCATAAATAATTGAAGCGTTGGAGTGCCGGTTACACCGGCTTGAGTTGCGATGTCGTTGTGTTCATTCAGATTTATTTCCACCCCTTGGGCGGCGCCTTCTAATTCATTCAAGATGCGGCGCAATTGCGGCTTAAACACGTGGCAGGGGCCGCAATCCGGAGATGTGTAGATCACCAGCAGCGGTTTTTTGCTGTTGTGATAAAGCTTCCTTAGGGCGTAGCTTCCCCCCTGCCAAAGGGCATCTGGGTTGAAATTTTCTTCGGTAACCTCTTCTGTTTTAAGCGGTTGTTCCGCTGCAATGGGATCAACAACTTGGCGGCTCACGGTGGTAGCGAGGTTGTGTTCACTGAGCCAGCGTTCTGCTGCGAGGGCCGCTTGGCAGCCGCTAGCGGCTGCGGTAATCGCTTGGCGCCATTGGGAATCGGCCACATCCCCTGCGGCAAATACCCCTTCTTTAGCGGTGGCGGGAGAGCCTGCTTGGGTGATCAGATAACCCTTGTTATCAAGGGGTAGTTGCCCTTCCAGGAGGCGAGTGTTTGGGGTATGGCCGATGGCATAAAAAATGCCGCGCACCGCAAGGGTTTCAGCCGGTTCGCCTTCAGTTGTAAGCAAGCTGAGTTGTTCAAGCCAATCAGTGCCGGCAAGGCTGCCCAATTGGCGATTCCAGTGCACGGTGATCTGAGAATTTGCTAGAACCCGATCAGCCATCGCTTTACTTGCCCGCAGGCTGTCGCGGCGCACGATCAGGTGCACATGGCTGCCGTATTTAGTGAGATACACCGCCTCTTCACAGGCGGAATCTCCGCCCCCCACCACCGCTAGTTGTTCGTTGCGGAATTGCGGTGTGGCCCCATCACAAATGGCGCAGGCGCTGATGCCGTGGCTCCAAAACTTAGCTTCATCTGGAATGCCAAGGCGATTAGCACTTGCGCCGGTGGCGATGATCAAGCTATGGCTAGAAATCGTTTCACCATCTACCTGAACTGAGTAGGGGCGCTTTGAAAGATCGATAGCTGTTGCATCTGCTTCGATTAAGCGGGTGCCCCAGCGCACCGCCTGGGCACGCATGCGATCCATCAGCTCAGGGCCCATGATTCCGTCTGGAAAACCGGGAAAGTTTTCCACATGGGTGGTGGTCATTAATTGCCCGCCAGGTATGCCCCCTTCTTGATAGCCAGTGATCAGGATCGGGTTGAGGTTTGCCCGAGCTGCATATAAAGCCGCGGTGTAACCAGCGGGGCCAGAGCCCACCACCACTACATTTTCTAGGGAATTGTTTGAATTCTGTACTTCTAAATCGGCCATAAAAAAGCGCTCTATGCGGAATCAATTCGCTTAAAGCCTAACCAGATAAAACCTTGGATACTGGGTTTAACCAGCCTTGCTGCTATAGCCGCTGGCTTGAATCTGGGGTGGGATCCACCTGCAAAGAACGGGGCAGCTCCACCCCTTGCAGTTGATTTGCAGGCAAGCGATGCCATGGATCATCTAGGTATGCAGCACCACGCAAACGCCAAACAGCTCGTGGCACAGCTTGAGGAGAAACAGTTTCGCGAATCACAGCTTGGGGAATTGCGGGAAGCTGGAAAGGCTCCACCGTGATCATGGTTTGCGCCTTTACCGGCGCAGTGGGCAAAAAACCAACAGCACCAGCTAGCAGTAATGCAACTGGCTGTGCAACCAAGCTGGAGAAAAAAATTGTTTGCATTGCCAGAAGGTATCGATCCTGTTCTGATTGGCAAGGCTTAGGGGGGAGCAAAAAAAAACTCCGCTGCCCGGCAGCGGAGTTTGGGGTGACGTGCTCGCGGTGGGCTCCGGGCTCCTTATTTATCCGCTGCTTTATTAAGCAACATCGATCTCCCTTAATTGTGACTGGGCTCGGCCAGCTCCTAACCAAATGTGACTGGCCCCTCAAGCAGCAAGAAATCCCGGCAGCTGGGGCTCCTTGATTTCAATCACAGCCCCAGCCGCATCGCTAATCGCCCGCTGCTCAGGCCGCCAGTTGCCGCTGTTAAGCGCTGCTTCAGGGCTGATTTCTTCAGCCCCCTCAGGTGCCAACAAATAGGGGGAGCTGAGGCTCCAATTACGGGCGTATGCCATCAGTAATGGATCAGCAGGGGCGTGTATGTAGGAGGCATGCCGTGGCATTGGTTCAATTGCACTGCGGCTGCCATCGAGGCGCACTGCCCTTGTGATCGCCTGCAAAAACCGACTGCGGGTTGTAACTGTTGTGAGATAGGCCACCACCCTTAGCCGTGGGGCATCAAAACCCTCGGCGCACATGTCAACGCTTACCAGCCATTCCCCTTCTCCCCCTTGAAAACGACTCAGGGCCTCTGCTGCGCCTGGATCTTGTGAATGCACCAGCACCACCTTGTCGCCCTCCTCCTCCAGCAGGCAACTAATGCCCCGGGCATGGCTGATATCGCGGGCTACCACCAAACCAGCTGCCCCTGGCTGTTGCTCTTGCAAAGCTTCACGCCGTTTTCGTGCTTGCAGTAACACCTGCAGAGCAATACTGCTGCGATCACCCAAGCGCACTGCCCGCCGCAGGTTTCTTGCTCGCCAGCTCTCGCGTTGTTCAGCCGATAGAGCAGAGCGTTCCTTGTTTTCGTATTCGATCCAGCCATCCTGGAAATGAAACCGTAGCGGCCTCACATCACCTGAATTAATTAATTCCTGAGGCGTTATTACTAAATCGGGGGTAATTATTCGTTGGCTTATCCCGTTGATTTTTACGAGTTGTTGATGGGAGGAACAAAACTGCAATTGGTCGGCGCGAAATGGCGTGCCGGTGAGCCCTAGCCGCAATTTGGCACCACTGCTGAGCTGTTCAAAGCTGTGGCCCCAACCCCCTTCCTCCGGTTGTAGTGGATCCAAGCCAAGGTGATGCACCTCATCTGCCACCAGCAGCCATTGCTGCAAAGGTGCTTGGCTTTGCAATAGGAGCCGCCATTGCTGGGGATCGCGATTAGCGGCTTGGTAGCTGCAAATCAAACCATCGGGCCCCAACACACCCTCCCCTAAATCGAGGCCAAGCCTTTTTGCTGCAATTTTCCACTGGTTGGCAATTGAACTGCGATGGCAGCAAATGCAGATTGCTTGCAACTGCTGGCCTTGGCGTAGTTGCAAAAAGGCATGAAGGCTGCCGAGGGTTTTGCCGGCGCCCGGCCCGGCATGGATCAACACATCAGTGCAAACGCCCGGAGCTGCTAATTGCAGCCTTCTACGCAGTAATTCCAAAAGCCGTTGCTGCCAGCGGCGGGGGCGAATTCCCAGCGCTGGCCTGCTTTGTAGCCGGCTGATGGCAAAAGAAGGAGAAGCCATAACAATATTTTGAGTGTATGTACGCAGGGTTAGTGGCGCTGGCGGACCTAGCTTCCATGCATAGAGATTGCCGCTTAAAAGTTGATGCCTAATCCTGCGCCCAATTCCCCTTCAGTGCTTAAGGAATTGGTAAAAAAACTGGAGTGTTGTCTTAATCAAGAGTGCGATATCGACCCATTAATTTTGAGATTACGTAGTTTGCGTAGCCGTGGTGCGTGGGCGGAAGTGAATTGTTTAGAACAGGAATTGTTGCCTCTTTTTTAATGCGTATCGCAGTTACTGGTGCCTCCGGGAAAACGGGCTGGCGTGTGGTGGATGAAGCCCTTTTGCGGGGCAACCAAGTGGTGCCAATCCTGCGACCAGATTCCCAGGTGCCGCAAGCTTTAGCTGATGGGAAAGTGGAAATAAAGCGTTTGGATTTGGCTAATCAAGCTGCACTCGTGGCGGCTTTAAGTGGTTGTGATGCCTTGGTGATCGCCACAGGCGCAAGGCCCTCGCTTGATCTTGCAGGGCCTTTAAAAGTGGATGCGTTGGGTATTAGAGCTCAAATATCCGCCTGTAAAAAGGCTGGGGTAGAGCGGGTGGTGTTGGTTAGTTCCCTCTGCAGCGGCCGTTTTTTTCACCCCCTCAACTTGTTTGGCCTCATCTTGCTTTGGAAGCGCCTCGGGGAACGCTGGCTTGCAGCTAGTGGTTTGAAATACACGATCGTGCGCCCTGGTGGCCTCAAAGAAGCAGAAGAGCAGCTGGAATTGCAGGGAATTCGTTTTACAGATGCTGATCAGCAAGAAAGCAGCAGTATTCCGCGCCGTTTGGTGGCAAAGGTATGTCTTGATGCCATCGAATTACCTGCAGCAGTGGGTCGAATACTTGAAATCACCAGCGCTGAAGATGTGGTTCCTCAAGCTTTAGCCGATTGGTTAGCTGTTAATCCGGCCTAGCTAATGGCGATGGCGTTATCCGCTTTTAAATCCCGTTTTCCCTGGTGGGGCGGGGATTTACAAACCCTGCGAGATACCTTGCGGCTGCCCAAATTGCCTCCGGATCGAGGCGTGCCAGTGCCAGTGCAGCTTCCTTGCGGCGGCGCCCTGCTGGCTTTTCACGACCCCCACCCCAAGCCGCTGGCCTTGGTGCTTTTGCTCCATGGCCTTGGCGGCAGCAGCGATCGAGAGGGGTTGCGGCGCATGGGCCTTGCCCTACAGGCCAGTGGTTTTGCGGTGCTGCGTCTCAATTTGCGGGGGGCAGGAAAGGGCAGAGCGCTGGCTCCAGGTAGCTATGCAGCACTTTGCAATCAAGATCTAGCTCCGGTGCTGGCCGTGGGTCGTGGCTTGGCGGCAGGCAAGCCCCTTGTGGGGGTTGGTATCTCCCTTGGCGGCACGATTCTGCTCAATGCCTGCTTGGATCCTGGCCTCAATATTGATGGCAAAAGCTGCCTTGATGCGCTGGTTTGCACTAGTAGCCCGTTGGATCTCGGCCTGTGTTCAGCATCAATCGAGCGGCCCCGCAACCGCATCTATCAGCATTGGTTGGTGAAGCGTTTAGTGCAGCAAACCCTGGAAGATCCAGTTGGCATAAATGAACATGAACGCCATGCCTTGCGGAAAGTAAGAACTATTCGAGATTTTGATGAAGCAATCACTGCTCCCCGCTGGGGCTACAGCAATGCTGCTGCCTATTACAAAGCAGCGAGCCCAATTCATAAATTATCTGAACTTAAGGTGCCTAGTTTGCTTTTGCAGGCCCTTGATGATCCCTGGGTAACAGCAAGCACTGCCCAACGCTTACGCGATGAGCAAACCTGCCCATCACTAAAAGTGGTGCTCACGCCAAACGGGGGGCACAACGGATTTCACGGCAAGGGTGATGATCCCTTGGCCTGCTGGGGCGATCGTTTCACGGCTCAGTGGTTAAAAGCTGTTTTGCTTGATCAACCATTCAGTGATCGGCTCCCCATTGATTAGGTGTTGAGCCACGATTCGCTCGATCCGCTTGGGGGTGAGCTCGCCGTAGTAGTGGCCGCTAGGCCACACAAGCAGCACCGGTCCGTTGCTGCACAAGCGCAAGCAATCGGCCTTTGTGCGTAGCACCACCCCTTCCGCACGCTCAGGCTGCTCCAGCCCCGCTGCTTTGAGGCTCTTTTTTAATTGCTCCCAGCATTGCGCCCCTAAAGGCCCCTGGTGGCAAAGGGGCTTAGTGGGGGAAGCACACAACAACAGGTGATATTGAACCTTCTGCTGCGGCAGCATTAACGGTTGGCTTCGCTGTGATTAACCAGGAGGTGATGCACATCCTCTAAACCTTCACGGGCTTGGATCCGGGCCTGTTCAAGGTCGCCTCCGGCTTCAGGTAGAAGGGCTTCACCCACTCGATTTATCAATTCATCGTGGCGTTCCTGCAGGAAGGCTAAAAGTTCTTCTTCGATCACTTGGCGCACGGCTTTAGAGCGCATCTTGTTTTGGTCGGCCTCAGCAAAGGTGCCACCCACCAATTCTTTTACGAAAAGACGCTGGATTTCGTTGCTGCGCAGAAAGCTTTCCACAGCATTAATAGTGCCGTCTGCCACCGTGCGTTCTACTTCCATCATCTCTTTGCCAAGCTTGAATTCCCAGTCGAGATGGCGCTTTTGCCAGCCTTGCTGCTGCAGCATTGGCACAACGGTTTGGGAAAAGGTATCGATTGAAATTTCGTAGATCCGTTCTGCGAGCCTTTCGCACCATTCTTCTCCGTGGGCCCTCAGGTTTTCCTGCAGTTCTGAACGTTCAATTTCATGGCCGCCGTGGTGGCTATGGCAAACATCGCCGGGGCATTCAACGGCTGAGAGGGGCATGGCAAGCAATAGGCAACCTTTGTACTTGTTAGCCAAGTTTTGGCAGTTGTGTAAGAGCTGTGCGGAATCTTTTCGGCTATGGGGCGGCTTCTGCTGTTATCTGCCGCGCCCAGCTATCTACCGCTAAAACGTCTGCCAGGCTGGGATCTGCCCGTAGTTCCTGCTGGTGTTTTGCGCAGGTGCGTTCGATTAATTTGGGGATATCTAAAAACTGAATACGTTCTTCTAAGAACATTGCAACGGCTTGTTCATTTGCGGCATTTAGCACTGCGGGCATGGTGCCGCCAGCTCTACCGGCCGCATAGGCAAGATCCATGCATGGATACATCGCTGGGTTTGGTTTGCGAAAAGTGAGCTCAGCTACTTCGGTGAGATCAAGGCGGCGCCAGGGGGTTTCCAGCCGCTGGGGCCAGCTAAGGCAATAAAGCAGCGGCAATTTCATGTCGGGCCAACCCAATTGAGCTAGCACCGATGAATCTGCTAGTTCCACCATTGAATGGATGATGCTCTGGGGATGAATAACAATTTCAATTTCGTTGTAATCAAGGCCAAATAAATAGTGGGCTTCTATTATTTCAAGCCCTTTATTCATCAAAGAAGCTGAATCAACGGTAATTTTGCGGCCCATGCTCCAGTTGGGATGGCTGGTGGCATCTGCCACTGTTGCTTTGGATAAATCAGCGGGATCCCAATCACGGAATGCACCGCCGCTGGCGGTGAGCTGAATGCGCCTCAGGCCCGGGGGGGCGATACCCGTTGAAAGGCGGGCTGAATCAGCCCATGGTGTGCCTTGAAGGCATTGAAAAATAGCTGAATGTTCAGAATCAGCTGGCAGTAAACGGGAGCCGCTTTTTTCAAGTTCTGGCAGCACCACTGGGCCAGCTGCAATCAAAGTTTCTTTATTCGCTAGGGCTAAATCTTTACCGGCGCGGATTGCTGCAAGGGTGGGCAAAAGGCCGGCGCAACCCACGATGCCGGTAACAACAAGATCAGCAGAAGCCCAAGCAGCAGCTGCGCAAATACCATCACTGCCCGCCAGTAACACCGGCGGTTTAAGTGCAGCCCCACAACTAGTTAGCCGTTCCTGCAGCTCCGCGATGCTGTTGGGATCAGCTAAGGCCACCACTTCAGGGCGATGGCGCTGAATCTGTTTAACAAGCAGATCTAAATTTTTGCCAGCGGTGAGGGCCACCACCTTGAAAAGCTCTGGGAAATCATCAACGATCTCCAGGGTTTGGGTGCCGATCGATCCGGTGGAGCCAAGTATTGAGAGGGCTTTCACAGGTTTCGTTTAGGCGGTGTACTGGCTCAAGTGTGCCATTGGCGTGGGTAGCTTCCACGCCTCGCCAAGATGCAGGAAGCTATCCAAATCCGCCATGAAAATGCCCTGGCTGCAACGTTGGAATTTCATTGAACGGGCCAAGCTTGAACGGCAACTTTGGGATGCGTTTGATCGCGGTGAATCAATTGAGCAATTAGTAGAGCAATGCCAAGACGAATTCACAAAAGAAGTGTGGACTGCAACTGCAGCCAGCATTCGTAAAATTGAATTGTTAATGCGCGATCAACAAAAACCCTAACTACGCAGCCATTCAGTACTACCACCGGGTTTATCGATCAATTCAATTCCTTGCATTTTTAGAGCAGCTCTGATGTTGTCTGCTTCAGCAAAGTTGCGGTTTGCTTTTGCCGCTTTGCGAGCCTCAATTTGCGCCTCAATTTGAGTCTCAAATTCTGCATCACTCTGCCTATTAATCGCGTTAGCGCTGTTGAACTTAGCTTCTTCTGCCTTTAAACCAAGCACCCCTGCCAGTTCTTGCAGCAGTTGCCATTGGCAGCCCAAGGCCCGTTCCTCAATGCTTGGAACATCGCCCCGCTCTAAGCGATTAGCAAGCGCGCGCAGTGGTTTTGCCAGTTCAAATAACACTGCAAGGGCTGCGGAACTATTGAGGTCGTCGTCCATTGCAGAACGAAAGCGGCCTTGGCTTGCGGCAAGCCAGGGCGCTGCAATTGGATCAATAGCAGCCCAGCTCAACATTTCTTGATGGCGAGCTCCAAGTTGCAAGGCATTATTTAAGCCTTTCCAACCGGTGGCAGCAGCGGCCAAAGCTTCTGCGCTGAAATCCAATGGTTTGCGGTAATGGGCCTGCAGCACAAAAAATCTCAGGGTCATCGGCGAAATACCGCTATCTAATAAGGCACGGATCGTGGTGAAGTTGCCTAGTGATTTAGACATTTTTGTGCCCTCAACATTCACCATGCCGTTGTGCAGCCAGTAGCGGGCTAGTGGTTTTCCACTAGCGGTTTCAGATTGGGCGATTTCATTTTCGTGATGCGGAAAGATCAGATCTGCGCCGCCAAGGTGAATATCAATGCTGTCGCCAAATTCTTGGCGCACCATGGCTGAGCATTCGATATGCCAACCGGGGCGACCGTGGCCCCAGGGGGATTCCCAGCTCGGTTCCCCTGGTTTTGCCGCTTTCCAAAGGGCAAAATCAAAGGGGTGTTGCTTGCGGGCGTCTTCGTTGCTAGTGGTGCGCCCACTGGCCCCCTGCTGCTGTTCATCAGGGTTGCGGCCACTAAGCAGCCCATAACCGTTTGCTTTTGCTACGGCGAAATAAACATCACCATCAGCGCTGTAGGCCGCCCCCTTCGCTTCCAGTTCTGTTATTAAGGCGCGAATGCCATCAAGGCAACGGGTGGCCCTTGGCATCCGATCGGCGGGCAGAATATTTAAACGAGCCATATCGAGCTCAAAGGCGCTGATATTGCGCTCACTAACTTCCTGCATCGAGCTACCTTCTGCAGTAGCGCGATTGAGAATTTTATCGTCTATGTCCGTGTAATTTTGCACAAAAGTAACTTTGTAACCAGTCCAAATCAGATAACGGCGCAGCACATCCCAAGCGATGTAACTGCGGGCATGGCCCAGATGGCATAGGTCGTATACGGTTACACCACAGCAATAAATACTTACCTGGCCGGCAATTAAGGGTTGAAATTCTTCAGTTTTACGGCTGAGGGTGTTGTTGAACTTGAGTGTCATATTCAGTTGGTTATTTCACTTGGTTTCCATCCAGTTTGGACCAACGCCAATCTCTACTTTTAAAGGCACTGAAAGTAGAACAGCCGCTTCCATCGTTTCACGGGTGAGAGTAAGCACCTGATCCAGAGCTTCTGGCGTGGCTTCCAGCACCAACTCATCGTGAACTTGCAGTAGCAACCTTGCTTGCAGCTGAGATGCCATTAGTTTTTGTTGTAATTGCACCATTGCAATTTTAATAATATCGGCGCTTGAGCCTTGAATTGGTGCATTGGCAGCTGCTCGTAGTTGCTGCGCTTCCATGCCTCCTCTGCGGGCTACTTCAAGGTTGATCTCAAGGGGATCTTTGCCTTTAAGGCGTCCGAGCCCATTGGGATCAAAATTAAATAAACGACGCCTTCCCATAATTGTTTCTACATAGCCGCGGCTTAATGCCAACCTTTCTTGTAATTCAAGGAAAGCAAATACTTTTTGATATCTCTGCTTATATTTAACAAGAAATTCCTTCGCATCGCTTTGGCTTACTCCGGCCTCCCTTGCGAAACGTTGGGCGCCCATGCCGTAGATCACCCCAAAATTAATTGTTTTTCCTAGCCTTCGTTCATCACTACTTATGCTTTCAGTTGGAGCCTTATCTAGCAATAACCTTGCTGTAAGTGCATGCACATCGTGGCCGTTGTTGTAGGCATCTACCAATACTTCTTCTTTGCTTAAGTGAGCTAGAATTCGCAATTCAATTTGGGAATAATCAGCGCTTAACAACTTCCAGCCCTCTTGGGGTAAAAATGCTTTACGAATCTGCCGGCTGTAGGCAGTGCGGATTGGAATGTTTTGGAGGTTTGGATTACTACTTGATAGCCTGCCGGTGGCAGTAACGGCTTGGTTGAAATCGGTATGAACGCGGCTGGTTTCCGCTTCCACCAGCAGCGGTAAGGCATCTACATAAGTGCTTTTTAATTTACTTAATGTGCGGTGCTCTAGCACTAATGGCACCAGTGGATGATCAGCTTCTAATTTTTCAAGCACCGCTGCATCAGTGCTCCAACCGGTTTTTGTCTTGCGCGATTTTTTGCGATCCAGCCCGAGGGTTTCAAATAGCAATTCCCCCAGTTGTTTTGGGCTGGCCAGATTAAAATCAACACCTGCTTCTGCGCGGGCTGCTAGCTCAAGCAATTGCAATTGTTTTGCCATTTCAGCTCCCAATTCCTGCAGGTAAGGAATATCAATACGAATGCCAGTTGCTTCCATCAGCGCGAGCACTGGCTCTAATGGCAGCTCTAAATCATCAAGAAGCTGATTTAATGCTTCGCCACTGGCGCTCAATTTCTCTCGTAGCAGCTGAGCTAATCGCCAGGTGAGATGCACATCCATACCGCAATATTGAGCGGCAGCTTCTATGGATACAACACTGAAATTTTGCCCTTTTGCTACTAAATCAGTGAAGCTTGTGGGGGTGAAACTAAAATTGCGTTTTGCTAATTCATCCAGGCCATGTTTGGCATTTGGATCTAGCAAATAATCAGCCAACATCGTATCTATTGCCACCCCTCCAAGGGGCAATCCGTGGCGCAGCAAAATCAAACGATCGTATTTTGAATTTTGTAACGCCTTTGGATGGGAGCTGCTAATAATCCAAGGATTTAGGGCGGTTAGCACCACATCGAGGGGCAGCTGGGCTGGGCTGCCGAGCCGGTTTTGGTGACCGATTGGGATATAAGCCAAATCAGTGATCCCCTCACCCCATGCCACCCCAATACCCACCAGTTCGGCTTGGAAAGGGTTGAGGCTGGTGGTTTCTGTATCTAAAGCAATGGGTGCCTTGAAATCAGTGCAGGTTAGTAACTTTGCTACTAAGTAATCAAGAGCCTCAGCTGTTGAAATTATCTGAGGTTCTAATGTGTGTGAGTTATTGGAATTTTCTTCTACAGATTTATTTTCTTCATCATTAGCATTTGGTTTGCTGTTTGGATTGCCTTGAGAATTATCTTGGAGATGATTACTTAGGGAGTTTATATTGCTTATTTGTTCTGGTTTTTCCAGCGAAAATAGCTGGGCAAAATTTACTACCTGTTTTACGAGGCTATGCAGTTCTAATTCCTCTAAGTTGCTGCTAAGTTCATCTGATTTTACAGTTCCAAGCTGCAGCCGTGGTTCGGTTGGTAGGGGTACATCTATAAGGATTTCAGCCAGCATTCTTGAGCGGTAAGCATTGTCTCGATCGGCCCTTAATTTTTCAATCAATGCCCCTTTGAGGCTGCCATTACAATCTTTTGGGCCTTTTAATTGCTCAAGGGCGGCATAAATACCATCCACATCTTGAAATTCTTTTAGCAAATTGATTGCAGTTTTTGGGCCAACACCTTTAACTCCTGGGATGTTGTCTGAACTATCGCCTGTGAGGGCCTTTAGATCCACCACTTCTTCTGGGGTAACCCCCAATTTGGCGATAACCCCTTCGCGGCGAATTTCCGTGGGGCCACTGTTTTTTGCATAGGGGCCACCCCCCATGTAGAGCACAGAAATATCGCGCTGGTCGTCTACCAGTTGAAATAGATCGCGATCGCCTGAGAGGATTCGCACCCGCCAGCCTTCTGTTGCAGCACGGTTTGCCAAGGTGCCGAGCACATCGTCTGCTTCATAGCCCGGTGCCATCACGAGGGGGATATCAAGGCTTTCTTTAAGGATTTGTTGCAGGTTTGCAAGGTCACTAAAGAAATGTTCTGGTGCCACATCTCGATGGGCCTTATAAGTTTCATCTGCCTTATGGCGAAAGGTTGGTTCAGCGGTATCAAATGCCACTACCAAACCATCTGGTTTTAATGGTTTGCAGTTATCAAGCAACGCTTTTAAAAAGCCATAGGTAACACTTGTGGGCACCCCAGCCTTTGTGCTCAACCCGCCTTCGCCACCTTTTGAGAAGGCGTAAAAGCTACGAAAAGCCAGTGAATGGCCATCAATTAACAGCAGTAAAGGTTTGCTCAATGTGAATCCCAGCTTTCAACTTGAACCAGCACTGCTGCGGCGCAATTAATAGCTTCGTTTGCATCTTGTTGATCAAAACGTTTAAGGGGTGGTGTGTCTTCGTCTGGATATCGGGTACTTGTGGCCATTCTGCTAAGGGGCTTAAGCCTCAATTGTTCACAAGCTTGAGTGGGTACTCCTAGTGATTTCAATTTATCAACCAGTTCAGTGTGTTGATGGGTGTGTGGTGGCTCGATTCCAAGTTCCAGAATTGCACCTTTTAAAGCTTTTTCAGCAGATTGAGAAGAAAAAAAACAGGCTTGCGCAAAGAAACCTTGGCTTGCCGCTAATCGAGCCATTTCTAGAGCATTCATGAATTGTGTTTATAGAGGATCACGGCTTCAGCAAAAATTGCACGCCAGCTGGGGCTTTGTGATTCAGCTTTTTGTAGCCAATCCTGTTTACTCATTGCGATTAGATCATCTCCAAGGTGTGCATCAGCTAGTGCATCGGCTACAGCTTCAGCGTCTATTTGGGTTTTACCCACCGCAATTAGATCAATATCAGAGTAACCATCAAAATCACCGCGGGCGCGTGAACCAAATAACAACACTTGCTCGATCCCTACGCCATGGCTTAAGCAGGCATCACCCACCGCATGGCACCTGCTCCGCATTTGCTCGAGCCATGCCCGATGGCTTTCCTGCCTGATGCGAGCCAGTTGGGATAGCTGAACCATGATTTAAGTTTAAATCCTCCTTCTCCAGCATTCTGGGGTAATGAGTGAAGATCGCCTCGGCCTGCTTTGGGGGGTAACGATTGCCTCTGGTGCCTCGGCGCAATTGATTGCACGACTCACCAGCTTGCCAGGGGTGGTGTTGCTACTGGCTAGCGGATTGGTAGTTGGACGGGCTGGATTTCATTGGATTGAACCACTTGATCTTGGTTCTAGCCTTGGCACGGTGGTGGGTTTATTAGTGAGCTTGGTGCTTTTTGATGGTGGTTTGAATCTGAGATTGCCTGGTGGTGAATTAAAAAATGCGGTGCTGCGCATTGTGCTTGTGCGCATTGTGCTTGCTCTTATTGGTGGTTTGCTAGCAGCCCATTGGTTAGCGGGTTTGAATTGGCCCTTGGCAGCTGTTTTTAGCGCCATCGTGTTGGCAACAGGTCCAACTGTGGTGAACCCATTGGTGGAACAAATGCGCCTGCGCCCCCCCCTTGGGGAGTTGCTTGAAGGGGAAGGTTTATTGCTGGAACCAATAGGTGCGGTATTGGCATTGATGTTGCTGGAATTGGCATTAGGTGATTTGCAGAGCTGGCAAGGGGTGGCGCAGGGCTTAGTGCTGCGGCTGGGGTTTGGTTTATTAGTTGGCGCTCTGAGTGGGCTATTTCTTTCTGAAATCATTCGACGGCTACCAAATGAAACCGATGTTTTGGGGTTACGGCTGCAATTAAGCCTTGGAGTTTTGCTGTTGATGTTTACAAGTTGTGAGGCCTTCCTGCCGCAATCAGGTTTACCAGCGGCAGTTGCCGCTGGTGTTGTGGTGGGCCGCAGGCCATCCACAGCTTTTGAACAACTAGATGGCTTAATTGGGCAATTAGCTCAATTAGCAATCACCTTGTTATTTCCGTTGCTAGCGGCTGACTTGTCTTGGCAAGATCTAAGCCCTTTGGGTTTGGGTGGTGTGGGTTGTGTGTTGGTGTTGATGCTGCTGGAGCGGCCCCTAGCTATTTCTGTTGCTACTTTTGGCTTGCCGCTAGATGGCGCTCAACGGCTGCTGATCACATGGTTAGCGCCGCGGGGCATCGTTACTGCAGCTATTGTCAGCTTGTTTGCAATTCGCTTAGAGCAGGCGGGGATTTCAGGGGCAGGGCAGTTGCAGGGATTGGTTTTTTTAACGATTTTAATGACCGTTGGTTTGCAAGGGCTTAGTGCACCATGGCTAGCAAAAAAATTGGGCTTAGTGGAATTAGAGCCAGCAGCGCTGCAAGCGGAGGCGATCGTCGCCACTACTGTTGAGTAACAGCCAAGTTTCAATTAGATCAGGCCCTTGCAAACGCCCCAACAGGGCTGCGCGCAAACTTTTCATCAATAAACCTTTTTTAATGCCTGCTGCCTCGCAGGCTTGATTGATTAATTGTTGGGCGCTGCTGCTATCGATTGGATGATCTGGAATTAATGCCAATAGGGCCTGGAGGCCTGAAATTGCGTTTGGAATTTGGAGTTGGGAAAGGGCTTCTGGTGTTAATTCTGGTTGTACAA
>Ga0247832_1003586_pt1 | contig 20948 bp, 2 predicted proteins | sample LaCruzMarch2015__10_FD_192407 | JGI IMG/M metagenome (GOLD analysis project Ga0247832, IMG submission 192407) | Freshwater microbial communities from meromictic Lake La Cruz, Castile-La Mancha, Spain - LaCruzMarch2015_4m | ecosystem: Environmental > Aquatic > Freshwater > Lake | place: Spain... | reverse complement strand
CTTGAATTAATCTTTAAAGAAAGAAGCATACCTAGGAGCGTACGTTTAGGCAGGGCCGCCCACCACTTTTTCCAAACGCTCCATCAAACGCTCCAAGGAAAAACTTGCTGCCTTTTGCCGTGGGGGATAGGCCTTAAAAGTAGCAAGAAATTCAGCCACATAGGACTGGGCTGGCACAATCAAAAAGATATGGTCGAAAATCCAATCCCAGTAGGTATTGGAGGTGAAATCAGCCCGCTCATAGGGATCAGTGAGCAGATTAAATATCTTTGGCACGTACCTTGAACACATTGCACAAGAAATACAAACACAATGGAAACCTAAACAAGATAATTCAGGATGTCCCACAATGCTTGAAATAACAAGTAAAATAAATCAAAGCAAATGTAAGAATAAATCTAATAAAAAAAACTTATTGAAAAAATTAAAAGTACTGATGAGATCGAATGAGATTCGATAAAACCGTGTGAAGGAAACTAAAACCGCAAAAAAAAAGAAAATATTATAATTTGTGGCCTGAAGGTCAAAAAGGTATAAAGTTTAAGAAAAATTTTTTATGAATCCAAACAGCCAACCGTTTCAACAAGACGTATTTTTGCCTATCTGCGATTGGTGGGATGGGGGGCACATACCAAATAAAACCATTTCAGAAACGAGTCAAATAAATAAACTTAATATATCTGATCAAACAATACACGAATATACAACACCATCATGGATACATGATATCGGTGGAGGGATAAAAGTTGAAGCAAGAAATAGCTCTTTAAATAAAGAACTATATATTATAAGCGGAGAAGGCAAGGAAATATCAGATATAACAAAACTCCTTGAAAATAAAGGGTCAAATATAGTAAGCCTCTCAGGGAAGGATGGGCTAAAGCAATTAGTAGAAAACTTTAGGCAAAATCATAAAGATTCAACATATGAACGTATACATCTAATAAATCACGGCTCCAATGACAAGCTAGACATTGGAACAACAAAAATTAACAGTAAAAATATAAGTTATTACAAAAAACAATTAGAAGAGCTGGGTACCTATATAAGCAATGACGGCGACATAATTCTATGGGGTTGCAATATAGCAGAAACAATAGACGGAGAAAAATTAGTTGATAAGCTTTCAATATATACAAGCGCAGATGTTGCCGCATCAAAAAATGAAACTTATTCGGATAATCTCAAAAAATTAAGTGATTGGGATCTTGAATACAAAAGTGGAGTTATTGAATCTGGTTATAAAGATATTCTTACAGGTTTGGCATGGAATGGGTATCTAAAAACAGAGGTTGATTTCAATGATGGCAATCTCAACATAAATGGATTAGAAAACGAACAGATCACGATAAAAAACTCAGGTAATCTTGTAAAAATTGAAGTTGGTGGAAAAGATATTACACCCACGCAACAGATTACAAATTCACAAGTTAAAAATATAAACATTACTGGAAACAATTTCGACGTAAATTACATAGATCTTTACCTGACGACGGGTCCATCAACACAAAATTCTCAGAGCTACAATATAAATCTAGCAACAAACGAAAATAAAATATCAGATATCTCCTGGTCTGATTTTGGAGTAAAACAGAAATTAGAACTAAAAATCACAGGAAAAATAAACAGCTATGGAGGTAGCTTGAAAATAAATAATAATCAAAAGACAGTTGATCTTCCAATTTTAACATGGAACCCACAGAGAGAGGGTGAGATTACATTTGAGAATGCAAGTATAGATGTTGGAGATATAATTATTACACAAGAAGGAAAAATAGATCCGCTGTCATCACTTATAACTAATAATTATCCAAAGGACAAAAAGGGAGAGAATAAATGGGAAATGGGGAAAGCATACACAGAATACGCAATGAACAACGTTATAGATACAAATGTATATGGGATGCAAAACAAAGTAATACCGGCAAGCGTAAAAGTACCTAGCCTGACAAATTTAATAAGCATCAATAATTCAAAGCTAAATTCCAAAAAATTCGAGATAAAACAATTAACAAGTTTAAATGTATCAAATCAGGCCTCTGTAATAGATTCAAATTCAGTGCTAAGTACAAAAAAAATTAGCGTGGCGGCTGCAGTATTAATTGGAAACACAAAATCAGAGATAAATCTTATAAATTCAAAAATTATTTCCACAAAAGAAATAAATCTAAAACAGGAAAATACAAACAAATTATCTAGTTCTGCATCAACTCTAGGCAATTTCACGCCAAATCCGAGTGAAGATAAAGATGCCAATGGTAATCCAGAAAAGAGACAAGTAGAAGATAAGAGTGATCCAGCCGCAAATAAGGGTGGACTTGCAGTTAGTGTGGCTAAAGGAACAACAAAAAGTAAAATAACAATTGATGAGACGTCAGAATTAAATACCAGTAGTTCAGTAACAATATCAACAACAAGCAAACCAGAAAATTCAGCACTAGCAAGAACAAATATATTTGTAAATGGCGCTTTTGGCTTGATGAGTGCAGTAAACCAAGATGAAACGGAATCCTTAGTAAATATAGATGGAAAAATAAAATCTGGAGAAGCAACAAGCAGTGGTACTAACAACACTCAAATAGAGCAAAGTGCACCTATAGAAGCAAAATACAGAGACATCGCATCAGGGCTATCAGAAAATGGGGTACTTCTAAATGGAGCAGTGTATAAAGATAAGCAGAATAATGTATACACCTACATAGGTGAAAGCATAACTAGCGAATATAGCACCAAGGAAATTAGTAACAATCAGAGCTTTATTGAAACAATCGGAATGGTTTATGAAAAAAACAAGGATCTAGCTGTAGGAGATACCGTTATTATATCAGGAGCAGACAAGGCATATACGTACAAGCAAATTATAAGAGATGGGAAAAATGATATTATAAACACAAATGGTGATCTGATAATTAGTATAGAAACAAAACCAAATGATCTATATGAAATGAAGGCACAGGATAATGGATTCAGCTTCAAAAAAGGCGATGTAGTTCTTTGGGGAGATAATAATTATTACCAATATTCGTCAAATGAGGATTTAAAAATAGCAACATATGAAATCTTTCCATTTAAACAAGCAGATGGCTGGGCTCTAAAAAACTATATAGATAACAATATCCCAATGCTAATAACTGCAATTATAGATAAAGATAATGATAAAGCTCAATATGTACTAGCAAAAGACGAACCATTAGACATTAGTGGTAATGGCGTAACAGGGGACAATCATTTAATATATGGGTTTCAAAACATAATATTTGATGGTAGTTCAACTAATGATGTTAGTATAAGTAAATCAGAAATAAAGATACCCCAAAATCAATACGCAAATTTGTCGCAAGGCCAACAGGTAACCTATACGGTACAAAAAAGTACAAGAGAAAAGGAAGATAGTAGTGAAATTGGGGGTATCCTTGGTGATAATGAATACTATATAATAAAAAAGGGTATAGATTCTGATGGGCGTGGAATTGTATCCCTAGCAAAATCTGCAAATGATGTTATAAATAACAAAGCAGTATCATTCTCAACACTTGGGTTAGGGGATACCCATCTATTAAGTGGAGACTTTGGGAGAAATTCTGTAATAGCATTAAGTGCTGATAAAGAAATAGCTCCTATAGTTGCCACAGCTGAACAACAAGTTAGCGAAATACAAATATCTGGAAATTACGAAAACGGGAATACAATAAAAATTATACTTGAAAATCAATATAATGACAATAATATTGAAATAATATCACATAAATTAAAAGATCTTTCAGGCACTGAAAATGAAAAGAAAAAACAGACCATAACGCAACTCATTCAAGTAATAAACAATACAAACTCGGTTGGAACAGGCTCAACTGCATTTGTAAAAGCAAGCAGCAACGTTTCCCAAGATGGAATAATTATGTCTGCTATTAAACCTGGTATACCATTTGATGTTAGAGCAAGTGTTGCAAACTCAAGTGTTGCTCAAATAGAGAAGATATCACTAGAAGGGAATCTAGAAATTGGCGATGAAATTATTATTAACTTTATCAATGGGAACAACAAAAAAGAAACATTATTTAATTACCAAACAGTAAGTAACAACACAGAAGAGATAATACAGTCGCTAATTGTATTCATGCAGGGGCAATCCTTCTCCTCGGGTAATGAAAGCTTTGTAAGCATAAAGCAAAATTCAACTAAAGATGCTATCGATATAATATCAAAAATCGCTGGAAATGGCTTCACAATTTCCGGGAAAATAAACAAGGCATTAGGAGAAATAAATAATGAACAAAGACAACCAAAAATAAAGATAGAAACAATTTCAGCAAATATAACCGATAATACAAGTACACCAATGATAAGTAGTACAGACATAAAATATGCTATTGCGTCAACAAATTGGCTTGGTCCGATTATGCGAATTAAAGCTGTTGATGGCAATATAACAACTGATATGCCCGCGAGCCTAGTTGATGGGGATATCGCAGCAATTAATCAAGGCCTTTTCGAAACAGCCCAAGGGAATTTTATCGGTTGCTCCGCTTTTTTAAATGAAGCAAACGAAATATACAAAGAAAGTAATAATAAAACAAATAGTATAGAGATTAAAGCGGGGCAAATAATATATGTTGAAAGCAAAGATGACAAAGGAATTACAGGTAAATACTTACTTTATAAAGGTGTAAATTCAGTAACAAAAACTGGAAGAGAATTGAGAGAAATGATAACAAAAGAAGATGGTAACTGGCAAATAACAAATGGGCCAAGCGCCTCAATAGCAATACAGGCGGGTGCTAAAAACGAGAAATATCTCCAATTAGTTGGAGCAACTACTGGAACGTGGAATTTAAAAGGCAGTTCACTTTCAACACTCGCAAAAGCAGAAGTAAGTATTGAAGTTGGGATGCCATTAATTAGCTTTAAACCAGATATAGATACAACAAACAACACAATAAGGCTGCCAAATCTAGATGCTAGTGAAGGAGGCATTTTTAGCTATTATAAAGATCCAAATTTCACCCAAGAAGTAAAAAGCAGTTATTTAGCAAAAGCTGAAATTAAAAATATAAAAACAGGAACTAATTTATGGCGCGAGGTTCAAATCCCCGCAAATATACCAAATAATAAAGTCATAGCTGCCAAATTCTTTACGAGTATTCAACCAAACACCACTGCAAGCCAGCCAACTGGTATTGAGAATATAAATAATGGAGAATTAATATACATAAAAAAGATAAATAACAATGGAGATGTGGAATTATATAGGGATGAAGAAGCTGGGCAACCAATAATATTAAACAATCAAAATAATGAGCATAGCGCCTATCTTGAAATACAAATACCCACAATTGTTGGCTCAGTAAACATAAATGGTATACCTAATGGAGCACAAATAATACTACACTCACTTGGAGAAAATTATTATCAAGTAAGTTTAGATGAAGATCAATACCACACATCCAAACCCTTTGGTTTGAGAGGCAACCAAATAACATCAGAAACTAAGATTATTAAAAGCGAGATAATAAGCAACGATTCGACAATGAAACTTGAAACCAGTTCGGGTAATGGCATTAATATAACAAATGAAATAAAAGCAAAAGATTCAGTAAAGTCTTCTGGGGGAACAGGATCTACACCCAAAACAAAGGATTTCTTTACACCTAATGATGGATTCGCAAGCTTTAGGAAAAATCCAACGAATTGGATTGGAGATAACTTTAAAAATTCTATAACCAAAAGCCAAGGAAAGGATGCGCTAGTCGATAACCCAAATTATGATAAAGGAAAAGATCTAGGATCACTAGCTGCCTCTGTTGCTATAAATTTAGCTGATCATATTGCAAAAATAAATCTAGGGGCAAAATCAAATCTAACATCACTAAATAAGATTGATCTCAACACAAATATATCTACAGATCTTAAAACATGGTCAGAGGCTAGTACTGATGTAGCGAATAATAAAAAAGGGGTATTATCGATTGCACTTACAACAAATAAAATCACAAATACAAGCGAAATAAATACAAAAGGTAGCATTAAATCCTTGAATGATATATCAATTAAGAATGAAATACTATATCCAAGCATATTTTATAACGCATTTGGAAGTGGCAAGAAAATTCAAGATTTCTTTGGAAAAGATCCTACAAAAACAGTTGGTACAATCTCAAGTGTATCTGGTGCTTTGCTGGGTAATAGCCTTAATTCATACGCAACAGTTAAAAATAAAGGAAAAGAAACAAAAATTACGGAAGATAATCAAAGCCAAGGAACCAACTTCGCTGGGGCAATCACAGTTAATTATAGTGAAATTAAAAATTCTGCACAATCAAATATGGATGGTGAAATTAGTGCAAAAAATCTAAGTGTATCAAATATTATAGATAATAGCCTCATCCTTGGGGCTGGCAATCTACATTTAGATTTTGGATTTGACAGTAGTTATAAGGCGTGGAATGCAAAGGGTGGAGTCAATAAAATTAAAGAATATCTAAGCTGGGGAAATGTAGGGAAGAATGGAATTGGTGCAACTCTGCAACTACTTGATATTAGAAATGATGCAAAAGCAAATATCTCGAAAATTGCAAATATTAATATAACTGGCAAGCTTAGTATACTTAACAAACAGGGGGAGTCGCCCAATAAGGAAAAGATATTAAATGCCAAAAATCAGGAGATTAGCACAAATCAATTAGTAAGCTTGGCAGTAGGGGGTGGGAGTTCAGAAAACTTTGGGCTCACAGGCAGTGTATCAATAACATTTGGCGAAGGAAACTCCACTGGAACAACTATAGAAGAAGATGCAAGAATTACTGCCGCATCAGCAGATATCAAAGCAATTGATGAAGTAAATAAATATGATATAGCTGGAGCAGTGCAGTATAGCAGCGCACTAGGAGTTAGCACTTCAATCATAATAAACAAGCTCAAGCGCCGTACCTACAACAATCTTGGCGCAGCAATAAATACAACTAACGATTTAGGTGCAGAAAATATAGAATTAAATGCCGAACAAAAGGGATTAATAGTAGCAGTTTCCGCTGCAGGAACAATTCAATCAGCTGATGATAGTATCGGCAAGAATAATGATTCTTTAAATTACTGGGGAAGCCAATTTACAAAATTTGGCCTAGCTGGATCAGGGAGTGTTAACATAATAGAGTTGGCGAATGAAACAAATAACAATATTTCAGATTGGGTGGTTCCTCAAACATCAGCAAAATACAAGATCAAATCAAGTGCAAAAGACAGCGTTAAAGTTCAAAATTGGAGTGGTGCAATTGCATTTGGTAAAGATGGAGCATCTCAACCAATAAAAGGAGGTGTAAGTGAACGTAATGAATCAGCAGGACAATTCACGCTTGCAGGTGCTGCAACAGTAAATCAAATATCAAGAAACGTTAAAAACAATATTGAAAATATAAACTTTGATAACAGTCAGTTTAGCTATGATGCAACAGCATCAACTGAAGGCGCAGAAGCAACAGCGGCAGCTATAAGCTTATCCGTTGGGGTAAATAAAGCAACAAATCTCTCAATAGCAGGCTCACTTGCATTTAATTTTACAAATCCACCTGATAGCTTTGGTGATTCTGTAAGTTCAACTGCAAATGCAATAACAGCCAAGAATCTTGAAAGCATAAGTTTAAATTCAATTAATGGAGCAAAGCTAGTAGCAGGAGCAGGAACAGCTGGAATAGCTGCAAATCCATTCAGACTTAGTGGGAAAGATACAGATGCCGCAGCTCCTAGCAAAGCACTAACATTTGGTTTTTCGGTAGCTGTAAATGATATAAAAACCGCTACAAATACGGAAATCAACAACAGTAATTTTAACTATGGTAACTATATTGCACCTGCTGTAATAAGTATAAATTCAAATACAGGGGGAACTCAGCTAACGGCTGTGAGCATAGCAGCTAATGGATCTTATTCAGGAGGTACTAGTCAGGGTGGTTTAAGTAGTCTTGCTGTTGCAGGATCAGGAGCTGGAGCCCAGAATACACTACAAAACCCAACAACAGCACTAATTCAAGCAAGTAAAATAAACCCTCAACAAGGTATAAACACAAGAGACATTAAGTTAAAAACTGAAGCAGGTGAACAACTGCTCAGTATAACTGGTGGATTAGATGTGGCCATTGCAGGAGGTGCATCATCAGGAAATACAAGTAGTATTTCAGTGGGAGCATCTGCATCATACAACGAAATAAGTGGTGATATTAAATCACATATAGACAGCGGCACAAGCATAAATGCAAGAGATATAACTATTGACACTATCGATAACAGCCAGATAGGTGCATACGCAATTGCCGGAGCTGCAAGTGTTAGCACGAGCGGAGCAGGTAGATTATCAAATACATTTTCCGGATCTATAGTTGGTGCTGGCACAGGCAATAAAATAAACAGAAAACTTTGGGCAGTTGTTGGTAACCCTGATCAAGATGCCTCAGTTGGAAGTGGAATTCTACGTGTAACAAAAGCAACAATTAAGGCTGAAAGGGGCGAACGATCAAGAATAATTGCTGATGCAGCAGGTGCCGCCCTCTCATTTTCTAGTACTGATAGACGTGCAATATCAGTAGGTATTGCCGGTGGATTTTCATTCAATCAACTAACAGGCGGAGTAAAAGCGGGAATATACAATATTTCTGATTATGGCAGTTCAGAAGCAACTGATATATCTGCAATAGCTAAAAGAGGGGATCCATTCCTATTAGCTAACGGTAACATCTCCAGCTTTGCAGGGGGATTTGCTATTTCAGTAAGTAATAGTAGAGGCGAGTATGGAGCAAATACTGCTAGTGTTGCATTAGGATTAGCTTTGAGCAAAAACACAATTGCAGATCCTATTGAGGCTGGAATAAAGAATATATCACTTCAAAGTATAGATTCAAAAAATTTACTTTCGTTAGGTTCCCTAGCAATAATAGCTCAAGATAATAGGCAGCTGAAAAACGAAGCAACTGGGGATAGCCTATCAATAGCCAGAAATAGCAATGACAATAGCAATAATAGCGGTTCAATAAGTGTTGGAGCAGCAGATAGTGAAAACATCATAGATACACCTGTTGCAGCCTTTGTGGAGCTATCAGCAGAGCAAAAACTTCAAGTAAAAGATAGTATTAAAATAGAAGCAACAAGCACAGCGCAAATCAAAGCTTTTGCACTAGCCGTAACAATCAATGCAGCCCAAGGGGGATCAAATACCTTAGCATTATCTGGTGGTGGGGCGGGAAGCAAGAATAAAATAAATGCATCGATAAAAGCAGAGATCAAATCTGGAGAGATTGAAGGAAATAAAGGTGCACAAGTAAAAGCTGATAGCAAGAGAACTTTAGATGCAAAAATTGGGGCGGGATCACTAGCAATAGCCAGAGGATTGAACAGCTCGTCAACAACATCTGCAAGCATAGGAGCAGTTATCGCTGATAACACTATTAATGGAGCAACAACAGCGCAAATAACAACAAATAAATTGACACTTGCAGAGAAAGTTGAAATTACAAGTATCAATAGTGATGTAATAGAAACAACAACAGCTGCGGCTTCATTGGCATTATCTATTTCCAAGAAAGATGGCAAGGCAATCGCACTTTCCGGAGCAGGTGCAAGCGCAACAAATACGCTAGAAGTAGCAAATACTGCGCAAATAAGTGATTTTGGAAAAGCTACTAATATAAATGTGGGTGAATTATCCTTAACAAGTAATAGCTCTGGACAGGTAAAAGCAGATGTGGGTGCTGGATCTCTATCTATCTCATATGCCGGCGAAAGTTCAAAATTATCATTGAGCCCATCAATTGGTATTTCACTTGCAAAAAACACAATAAACGGTTCAGCAATATCCTCCATCTTAGGAGTTAATGAACTAAAAACAAATAAGAATCTCAATGTAAAAAGCTCAAATACTAAAGAAGTTAAATCACAATCAGTTGCAGCAGCAGTAGCTTTAAGCCTAGGTGGTGAAACATCACTAGGTTTAACAGGTGGTGGGGCAAATTCAATTAATGAAAGCCATAGCGGCAGTTTATCAAGCATAGAAGCGGATGAAATAAATAGTGGGGGACTCGTACAAGTAATAACCGACACAACTAACAAAATTGAAGCCTTGATACTTGGCTTAGCATTATCAGCTGCTAGTAGTGGAGATAGTGGAAAAGGTGGGTCTGCATCAATTGGAGCCTCAGTAGCTCGAAATCGAATTGGTGTTTCGAGTGATGGTGCAGAAGCAAAGGGAGATGGAATTAAAGTAAAATCCCATATTGTTAGCAAAAATAAAACCTTAAATTCAAGTATTAAAGCGAAGGGATTAAGCGTTACAGCTAACACTAACAGCAATATAAAATCTCAAGTATATGGAGTTTCTGCTGCCCTATCTAAAAATACTGGTAGCGGGTTAAGTGCTGCTGCTGCGGCAGGAGCTGCCGACGCTACTAATACAGTAAAGCAACAGCTACAAGCTTATGTTCATGGAAATGGTCAAGGCTCCACCATAGATTCAAGTGGAGATATTGAAATAAAAGTATTTGATAAAACCATAGTAAATGCAGACTCAGTTGGTGCAAGTTTGGCACTTGGCTGGAGCGGAAACGATTCATCTTCCTTACAAGCAACAATAGGAATTGCGCTGGCAGAAAACACAATAATTCGAGATGATCAAAAAGCTGAAATCAAAGGTTTTAGATACAAGGATCCAACAAACACAAGTGATGGAGGTATAAAAGCTAATCAAGCAAACATCGCAATTGAAAGCATCAATAGCGCAAATATAGATGCTAAATCAGTTGCAGTGGGGATCTCAGGATCATGGGCGAGCCGCCTGAGCCTGGGTGGAGGTGGATCAAATAGTTTCAATACAATAATCGGCAGCAACCAAGCAACAATTGAAAGCTGCGATGTGGGAATTAATTCTTCACCAACACAGCCTACTACTATTAAAAATATAACAATTACAGCAAAAGATGATAACATAATAACAAGTAAATCATTTGGTGCAAGTGCCAACTTCTCTGCAGGATCTACTAAAACTGGAGGGGGAATTTCAATTGGTGTAGCATTAAGTAGAAACTTTATAGGGGAAACTCAGGGCAATTCATTAGCAAGTGGAGGAGATCCAAAACCATATAAGGTTGGAGATTTAGACGGAAATATCCTAAAGGCTTCAATTAGAAACAGTAACATACACATTAATGGGGATCTAACCATAAATTCTGAACAGCAATCAATAATTGAAGCTCATATTGGATCACTTGCTGCATCAGCTAATTTAAGCAGTGGAGATTGGGGTTTTTCATTAACAGGAGTTGGCTCAGAAGCTACAAACAGAAGCCGCCAAACAATACAAGCAGAAATAATTAATAATAATTCAGAGAAGAGAACCAAATTAGAAGCCCGCAATGTAAAATTAGAAAGCAAAGATACAACGTCAATAGATGCGCTAAGTTGGGCTGGATCTGTAAGTGCAAACTATTCCGGCAAGAAATCAGGGGCCTTAAGCATTGGTGTATCCCTAGCTAGAAATAACATTAACAATAAAGTTGAAAGTAACATATCAAATATTGAAGGTGGATCGAGATCATTAGAGTCACTTACGGTAAAAGCACGTAAACCACTTCTAGATAATAAAGCTTCCATAAAAGCAACATCTGTAGCAGTATCAGTTAGTGGAACGATAGCAGCAGATAATAGCTTATCACTTTCAGGAGGTGGAGCAGACGCACTAAATTGCACCTATGGTAATAATACAATTTCAATTGACAACGTAGATATTAAAACTATAAAAGATCTTACAATTAATACTGAAAATAATCAAACTTTAATCGCAAATGTAGGAGTGGGTGCTTTAGGAGCTGCAATTGGTGGTGCAGCGTCTGGTTCCATTGCCGTAGGCGTTGTAAAAACAGAGAATTTAATTGGCGTTCCATCATTAAACTCAAGCGAAAGATCATTAATTAAAAACAAGATCAACAATAGTAACCTTAAATCGGGAGGGGATATATATATTACGAGCAAAAATACAAGTACATATGAAGTGCTGGCAATCCCGATAAGCGTTGCTCTTACTGTGAGTCCTAATGGCTTGGCTGTAGGTTTTGGTGGTGCATTTAATAATTCTCGAATAGCAAGTGATATTTCATCAGAAGCCCTTAATAGCAATATAGAAGCTGATAAAAACATCACAATTACGGCAGAAGCTGATAGTTTGATAACAAAAGCTGAAACAAGTGGAGGAGCATTAGCTGTACAATGGAGCCCGAAGGGATTATCCTTGGCTGTTGGTGCAGCAGAAAATAATAATAAAATTGATAATATTATAAAAGTAATGCTGCATTCAAATTCAAATACAATGAAAACTATTTCTGCAAATCAGAATCTATATGCAGGTGCACTAGATAGTAGATCAGAAATTAAAGCAGTGAGGGCGATACCGGCTGCAGTTTCAGCTGGTGGTGCTGTTGCATTATCAGGAGGTGGCGCAGTTATTAAATCTGAAATATCAAATAATGTACAAACTGAAATCAATGGCAATATAAAGCTGAACACAAAACAGGGTGATCTTGTATTAACTAATGGTAGTTTTAAATCAAACAATCAAGAAAGTAATGGTAATGAGCTGGAGAGTGAAATAATTGCTGCCGTAGCCTCCGGTGCTATGACAGCAGCGATATCAATTGGAGCTTCCAAAATAGAAAATATTCTTAATAGTAAGAATTTACTTACAATTGGATCAGAAAGCCAAAACACCCTCAGCCCATCATTAGATAGTGGCAGGCAACTAAAAGTTATTAATTATGGTAAAAATAATATTTCAAAAACTCAAACTGTTGGAATTTCACTAAGTGGATCGTTAAATTTTGCTATAGCCGGAACTGTTCATTTTGCAAACGCCAATATAAATAGTTATACTAATACTAGAGTAAATAGCGGTACATTAAGTTCACAAAATGGCAATATTGATATCGACACTTATACAGATAATAAACTTAACGCTGCTGCATACGGCGGAGCAGGGTCAGCAGCCCCTGGTATTGCAGCAGCAGTTGGATATTTCGAAGCTAACAGTACACTTGCTCAATCTAGTGGTGATTCAGCAGTATCTACAAATGTTGGAAAACTTGTTGATATATCTGGAAAATCAATATCAATAGCAACAAACACTAAAGATCAAATTTCTTCTGATTCAATTAGTGGTGGGCTTGGAGTTGGGAAAGTTGCCCTCGCAGGAGCTGGTGCAAAAAGTAAATCTACAACATATCAGAAAGTAAAAACAAACATTTCAGATAATGCGAAAATTAAAGCTAAAGATTCAGTTACAATCATAGCAAATATTGATCAAAATCAAGGTATAATTAGCAACGCGAAAGGTATAGCTGTTGCTGCCGGCAAATTTGCGTTTGCGGGAGGTTTTGGTGATGCCAATACTTATATTGAGAGCAGGGGAGACATAATTATAGGTAAAGAAGCTTCACTTGAAGCCTCTAAAATAAATCTTGAATCAACAAACTTAGCTAAAGCAGAAAATAAATTACCAATCATTGCGGTTGCAATTGGAATTGGGGGCGCAGCTGTATATGGAGAATCCAAAATTAAAATTGGCAATTCAGATAACAACAAAAACTTCGGAAATTTAATTGAAATAAAAGACAAGGCAAATCTCAAGGCTGGTAAAGAGCTTAGCATTAAAACAAATAATAAAATTACTACAAATGCAGATGGCAGTCTTGATGCAGTTGGGCTTTTGGGGGTATCATTATCAAAATCAATAGTAAATTCTAATATTAAATCAGAAGTTGTATTAGGTGATGGCTCACGCCTCGAAAATGATCTGGGTGATATTAATATAAGCTCTACAGGAAATATTGACTCCCAAAATAAAATGTCTGCTTTCTCAGGGGCTTTTGGAGGGGGTAAAGCCGAAGCTGATACTGACATAGTATCTAAGAATTCTATAAGCCTCAGCTCATCTATCTTAGAGGCAGATTCTATAAATATTACAGCTGGAAGCGGTGACATACCATATCCAAATAATATTAGTTCAAATACACATGCAAGTAATCGCCTAGCCGTTCTTGGTGCAGCTTTAGCAGATGCAAGCTCAAAGATAAAAGAAGAAAATATAATTAATATCAATAGTGCCACACAAATTAAAGCACGAGACAATGTAAAACTTTTATCAAACCGCACAGCACCTGAATCTAATATTAGCGCTAGTTACACAGTAGCTCTTGGCATCCAGATCAAAAGAGATGTTACGGATACAAAGGAAAATAACAATAAAGTCTTTATAGATGACAAGGCCCAAATTATTGCTGGTTTTGAAAATACTCAAAAGGTATTCACTATTCCCAAAAACTATTATAATAATGCGAGAGCTCAGGAATCACTTTTAAATTTAAGGCCTCAAAGCCTTGGAGATAATCCATTAGAATTAGATAAAAAACTTTCCACATCACAAAAATTAGCTCTTGGCATAAGTGAGAATTCTGATTATATATTTAAGGAAATTGAATCTGGAGATCCTGCATACCCAATATCCTTCGGGATTGTTCTGCCAGAAAAAATTTGGTCAAAGCAACAACCCAAAATTAATAAAATTGATCTTGGCAAGCAACTGAGAGATGAAGTATCGAATTTAGACAGAGAAATTATAAAAGCCCGTGATACGGGGGCAGTAAGTGATCAAGCTCGATTTATAGCAGAAAAAGAAATGGTGCTTCGCAGAGCAGAAGCACTTGGTATCATGGATGCTGATAACAATATTAGATCACTTTATATTTATGCGTTAAATATACCAAATCTTAAAGCTGCTCCAGGCTCAATATTTATAGAGACGGAAAAACAGCCCGATAATTTAAATAATTTAATAGCCAATGGCAATGCAATGATTAAGATTGAAAATACCATGCCCCTTGCATTACATACAAATGAACTCTCCATAAAAGACAATAGAGTCAACATTCCAATCAATTCAATTTACAGAACATTTGAATCCGGAAATGTATATTACAATAACACTTCAATCAAGAGCTCCTCCAACAACACAAAGCAAGTTATAGTAAGTCAAGAGCCAAACCAATCGAATTTTGTTTCAGAAACAAAATTCCCATTTGACTTTGATCCCCAGGCCAGTATTATAAATCATGTTGGGCAAGTAATTTTGAAGAATAGCGATGGGGATATTAACGTTAGAGGGGAGGTTAGAGGCGATTCGGTAGATATACAAGTAAGCAATAATTTCTCTTTGTCACATACAGGATGGTACCACACAGATAAGAATCCTCAAAGATACAATACTGATGATTGGAATAATATATCTCAAATCCCCGATGACCCGAAGAATAAAGATTATCAAAAACTAGCCGCCATAAGAGATGCAGATGGTATTGGTGTTCTAGCCAGGCGAGATGTTAGCATAGGTGCGCGATACTTAAATATTAATGGTAAGATTCAAAGTGGCACTCCAGATATTTCATTAGACATTCCTGCTAATTTCGACAGTTTAGATCTCAGCTCAGGAAGCCTGAGCAAAATATTAAAACTCAACCCGGTAACAAATCTCAATGGTTATGTAGATAGAATAAATAAAAAAATTAGTATTTCACCATTTACAGCATCTGAAGGATCTATATACCTTAGTGGGCAAATTCTTAGTACTGGAAATGGTAAGATCATTGCCATGAATGGTCAACCTCGTATCAACATAAATAACAACAGTGACTTTGATTTAGAAGTTGGCACAATAAATATGTCTGAAAATAAGGGGAAAATTCAAATAACAAATGTCCCTGCAGTTGCCTTGCTGCCAACAGCATGGGTAAGCGGAAGCAATAGATTAAATCCGGGTGGATTTACAATAAAAAATCCCACTAAAAAGAACTATAACAACCAAAAAATATCTATAACTTATATGGGAGAAGTATCCCCAATAGCAGGCATCCAAAAGGGTTTAGTGTACACATTAGTAGATCAGCAAGATAACAATGGGGAATCTACTTTCCACCTTTCAACCGGAGACGACAAGGTGATTATTACAAGTGTTACAGGCGGATCAAATGTTCAGGCACTAAATCCAGTGGCAATTGAACTCCAATCAAATTCCACACGAACAGTTTATGAATATGATAATTTAAACAACAAAATCAAGAAAACTGATTCTACCTTTGATTCTCAAATTTCTAAGTATATAAATTCTGCGCCTTCTTTGCTAAACATCCAGAAAAAGGATACCTTAAATTATATTGAACATAAATTACCAGGAGGTTTAACATACAACTGGAGTACTAAACAGGATTATATAGAAACTCTTAGAATATCGGAACGGAGTGATCTAAAGGGGAATATTTTCAATGGTTTTTATTGGGGTACGCCATACCGAATTGATACGGATAAAGATACCCTCACCACAAAATATACTGATGATAGGCCCAAATTAACTAGTGAACTATTAACTGAGCAGCCTCCTTCAGGAATGCAATCTGACTTAATATATTATAAAACGGTAGCGGATCCTCTTATTATTGGTCCCATGCCACAAAACCAACCATGGAGAACAGTTAAGCGAGAATTGGTTACTAAGAAGGCGCTAGTCGATGAGAGGTACGTTGATCTTATTTCAAACAAATCTAACATAAAACGTAATTATCTTAAAGCAGATTATCCCATATTAATTGGTTTTAATTCACTTAATACAACGGATAGTGGTTCGGTTAAAATTAATAGTATCGGAACTGGTAATGTTGAGCTTGCAAGTGGTTCTAAAATATCAGGAGTACTCAATATAGAAACAAATAATGGCTCCATTAAAATTCCCAATCTAATTAAATCTCCTGAAACAAATATAAATCTTATCAGCAAAAATAACAACATCGATGTGAAGCTTGTTTCTAACAATACAAATATTCCACTAAGAATTACTGCAACAGCTGGTAAAAATATTACCCTTGAGAATCAATCAACTGGCCTCATATCCCCATCTCTAACAGCATATAATGGTAATATAAAACTTATTAGTGCTGGATCAATTAAATATTTAGGTACTGGATCACTTAATCCCACACCATCCCCTGCTTTAATTGCTAATTCACTAGATCTAGAATTTTCCACTGATCTAACAACACTATCTTCAGAACCTTTGCTTATAGCAACTGGCTATAGAGAACCATTGAGTGGGATCAAAGAGGATGGATTGAAGCTTAAGGTTACAGGTAATGCTTCAATTCGAGAGACAGCCGGCTCTTTATCTATTAAATCAATTAATATAACTGGCAACCTAGATATTGTTGTTGATAATGGTGATTTGCTTAATTCCAATTCTCCAAGACCACTATATGATCAAGACGCTCTTCGTAAATACGACGCAGAAAATAGGCTTACAGGAATCCCTGCAGTAGAGAGGCTTAATCAAGAGTTGGATGAATTTGATGCATTTACCTATGAACAATACTGGTTAAGATATCGCAATGCAGTAGAGCTGTCTGATGGTAGTTGGCTAACAAATCCAAAACCTCCCTCTGATTTTAAATTTACATCAAGCCAAAAAACCGAGTTAATACTTTTAGGATTGAATCAACAACAAGTTATTGACTATCAAAATCTAATTAATTATGTTCATCTTGAAACTGGAGATTCAACTTATGATCCAACTTACAACTATCAAAGGCCGCTTGAACAGAGAAATGAATACATCTCACAATACATTGTAAATGAAAATCTTTATTACTATCCAGTCGACAAGACTGTATTTGATGAAATCTACAAGCCAAGCATCTTAAATGATATTGCTCTTGCCGCTACACGGCCACCCGAAAATAATCGAGTAAGTAATTCAATAATTGCAAATAATCTGTCTATTAAATTGCTTAATCCCACGAAAAACATTGGGAGTGTAACACGCTCATCTACTACTATTGATTTTGATCCTTCCGACTACACAACTTTATCTAAAGCTGATGCTAAACTTCTTAGCGAAGTAGGTCCTGGCGATGTAACGATTAGTGGTAAGAAATTGGTAATTACACCACGTTTACCAATTACTGTAAATCTTACAGGTTTTGCCGATTTATCTGCAAATGAAATTACATTACAAGCTTCTAAGACTATTAAACTTGGTGAAGTTATTAGCGGCTCTAAACTACATATAGTGGCAGAAGAAATTTCTCAACGGGTAGAAGAGTACTGGAAAAATAGAATACGTGCAAATCAAGCTTATTTCCGAACCACACAAGCAGATATTAACTTAAAAAATGTTAATATCTCTCAATATTTAGATATAAATAGCAAAGGAACCATAAATGGTAGTTTCAAAGCAAATTATATAAACCTACAAGCGGAAAAAACAATTGGATCATTAAGCTCCCCCGTTATTGCGGAAGCGGAAGAACTTTCTTATCCCGAAAAGCCTGGCAACTATGTAACCTTCATTAAAATGCAGCAATCATCAAATATAACCGGATTAGATATAATTGATCCAATTACTAACTTACCCTATGAATTAGTATAATTCCAGTATTAAACCAGAAGCCTATTAAATATAAAAAGCCTTGCCTTCGAAAACATAGCCCCATCCATTTGGAATAAGGCTTGGATTTGCCGCTAATGTTTTATTTAAATCCGTAGAATACTCTCGACCCACACTATTTGTAATTATATTTCTTACTTCCTCCAAATTAGAGCTGTAGAAATGCGCTCCTTTTGTTGGCTGAAAGAAACGATATACAGCAGTATCCATTCCATATTGTGGCGTTGTTAGCACCTTATACGATAAACCCTCATATTTATAACCCCAGCCATCAAGCAATGGATCCTTACCAATTGCATTTAGCAGGTCATAATTACCAATGCTATTTTTAATTACATTATTAGCTTCATTACTGTCCGCTGTCCAAAAATGAGCCGTAGTTCTTGGGTTATAAAATCTGTGAAGCGGAGTAGCCTGCATTTCAAATGATTGGTAGGCAATACCCTCATATTTATAACCTAATCCTCCGGTAATTAGATCTGCACTACCTTTTTTAAATTCAAGATCCTCAAAATTCATGCCATCTCCATAGGATTTTTTTATTATGCTATTCCGCTCGTTGATATCAGCTGTGTAAAAATGTTGTTGGCTGTAAGGCTGATAAAAGCGATAAACTGGCAATCTTGGAGCTTCAACTAGCAAGCCAATTTGTGAATACTCATTATTAATAATATTATCAATATCGCCAAGCTCACCAGATTTCATATAGATATTCAACTTCTCTACTAGTCCGTCATTATTTTCGTCAAATAGTTTGGCACCGAGCCCTAGCGCTTGATTATATGTGAAATCATAAGCTTGATTAAATGTAAATTCATAAGCATTATTAACAGAATCAACAACAATATAAGAATCTGCTTTTACAGGGTCATTTAATTTGATTTCAATAATTACTGGAGTGGAATCCATTGCATCTGCTCCGAAACTTATAAAATTTTGATTTATATCATTTGCTTTTGTTGGTTTACTTGTTGGTGAATTATACACATAATACTTTTCTAAAGTTTTATCAAGGGAAGGCTCGAGTTTGTTGATGCCAAGTAAATCAGTAAGAGGTTGTTGGTATAATCTGCCTCTTGTAAATGCCAATGGTTCCTTTAACTTTGCACTAAACAGCGTCAGTGTGCCAACATCTGATTTTAGTGCTATCGAAGCAGGGGGAGTAAGGGGAACGGTTGAAAATGTATAGTCTATATTAGTAAATCCTGCCCAACTCATCCCAGCAGTGTCTTTAAAAGGCTCACCTTGAGTGGATACCGTATAACTATTGCCCTGCTTAATAAAACCTTCAAGCTGAAAATATACTTCATTCTCAAAAATTATCCCGTCTTTTGCAGCTATGCGAAGAGTTTCTCCATCATCAGACGATTTTAAAATTATTAAACCTTCCCCAGCCACAATACTTTCTGAGAAAATAAATACCAAATTGTCAGTTATTCCTACATCAAGGTCTCCATTGCCAGGATAAACTTCTAATAAAACAGGCCCTACTAATGGATCTGGATTTGGATTTGGTATAGGTGTTTCGAGTATAGTGACGCTTTTTGTAGAACCAACTTGAAGGGTGCGCTCCTTATTAGCAAATAACCTTATCTCCAGGGTTTCTTTTCCTTCAGTTGCTTTATCTTCGCCAATTTTTATTGAAAATGAATACTTTCCATCCGCGCCAATCTTTGCTTCACCTTCAAGGAAACCCTCACTCAGATCAGCAGTATTTATTCCTCTACCCTCAATCCTGTAATATAATTTTGTTCCAGCATCAAGGTTTGTTGTGCTCACATTAATTGCAAGCACTTCACCTTCTTTAATAACAAACGGTGATGTATTTATTGTATAGGTGGGAGGAGGAAGAGATATGGTTGAAAATGTATAGTCTGTATTGCTAAATCCTGCCCAACTCATCCCAGCAGTGTCTTTAAATGGCTCGCCTTGAATGGATACTGTATAGCTATTGCCATGCTTGAGAAAACCTTTGAGCTGAAAATATACTTGGTTCTCTGTAATAATCCCGTCTTTTGCAGCTAGGCTAAGAGTTTCTCCATCATCAGATGATCTCAGAATTATTAAACCATCCCCAGCCACAATACTTTCAGAAAAAATCAAAACTAAATTGTCAGTTATTTCTACATCAAAGTCTCCACTTCCAGGGAAAACTTCTAATAAAACTGGGCCTACCAATGGATCTGGATTTGGTCTTGGTATAGGTGTATCGATAAGTGTTACTCTCTTAGTAAAACCAGCTTGAAGTGTGCGTTCCTTATTACTAAATATTCTTATCTCTAGGGTTTCTTTTCCTTCGATAAATTTATCTTCTCCAATTTTTATTGAAAATAAATACTTCCCATCAGCGCCAATCTTTCCTTCACCCAAAAGAAAACCCTCACTCAGATCAGCAGTATTTATTCCTCTACCATCAATTCTGTAATATAACATTGTTCCA
>Ga0247832_1003578_pt1 | contig 20982 bp, 16 predicted proteins | sample LaCruzMarch2015__10_FD_192407 | JGI IMG/M metagenome (GOLD analysis project Ga0247832, IMG submission 192407) | Freshwater microbial communities from meromictic Lake La Cruz, Castile-La Mancha, Spain - LaCruzMarch2015_4m | ecosystem: Environmental > Aquatic > Freshwater > Lake | place: Spain... | reverse complement strand
TGAGAGACCTTCGGTTCTCTACCATGGTGAAAGCCAAAGTAGAGAGGAAAGTAAGTACTTAAGTAGGTTACGTCTCTATACTAACACCCCCCCACAATTTATACTGTAAAGTGTGAATTGTCATCTTCACCATGCCATAATATAGGTATCCACGGATTTTCTGCAATATCGTCATGTGTTGGTGTCCAAATCCGTTCAACCTTTGCTAGTGTGGGAGTTGTAAAAGATGTAGGTACATATTGATCGATGTTGTACTTGTCATTGTACATCTTGGTGATAGAGTCGTAAACAGGAGAATATAAGGGTGGTACATGTCCTAACAAATAATCAGCATGCCTGTGAAAGAGAGTACGAGTTAGTGGCTTTGTCATGTGATCGGCCGTATTAATGGCGGTATCAATTCGTTCGAGCCGGATGAGGTCCCGTTCGATCCATTCACATAACGCATAATATCGGATATCTATGTGCCGCGTGCGTGCTGTAGGTTTTTGTGCGTTTCCCATTGCAGTACAACCGTTGTTATCTTCATATGCAATGGTTGCTGCTTCTTGTGGTATGTCAAGATCCCACAAGATGCTTCGTATGAATAAACACATTCGTCCAACGTCACAAGCTGCCATGAACTCTGCTTCTGTGGAAGATAGGGCTACTGTTGATTGAAATTTGGCCTTGTATGCTATTACTGCACCTGCGAGAAATATACACGCGCCGGTGAATGATCGTCGAGTCTTGAGGCAGGTTGCCCAGTCCGAGTCTGCATAGGCGACAGCTGTTGTAGCATCGTATTGAGGTCTTTTGTTTAGCAGGAGGTCGGCTTTGTTGCTATTTATCGTAGGTGGTCGGCCCTCTGGAAGGTCATCACGTGGTTGGGTGCGCCAGTAGTAAATGCCGTCATCACGTGTAGAGTATAAGTATTTAATGGCGTGTTTGAGTCCATGATAATGATGTTCGTGTGGTGCAGAGTTTGCTTGTGATAATTTGACGCTGGCGAACGCGATGTCTGGTCGACATGTTGTCATGGCCCATATTAATTCTCCGACGCCTGCTCTGTAGTTGATTTGCATTTGCTTGGCGAGCATGGCTTGGTCGTTAGTATCGGTGGAGCCTGTGGCGGCATAGAACTTTTTGAGCCATGTAGGATCGGTTGGTAGCGGAGTTGGTCGATTTTCAGTAATTAGAGCCTTTTCGAGCCATTGATATTTGGAGCAGAATTTATCAATGTAAGAGTGGCAGTCGATTTTGATGTAATGTTTGGTTTGAGTGATGTCGATACCGTTAAACATATCAATAAGACCTTGTCGCTTGAGAGGTATACTTAGTTTTTCGTCGATTATATCAAGGAGAATGGCGGCTGTATGAGCGTCTGGTGACGCAATTGCAAAATCGTCCACTTGTCGCATGAGAATCACACGGGTGTTGTTTATTATACCGGAGTAGAGACATGGTTCATGCACAGTAGGTTTGAGACCGATGTCTCGGAGGATGGAGTCGGCATGCTTTTCCCAGAGTCTTGGTGATTCGGGGTGGCCCTGCATTGCTGAATTGATAGGGATAACATGACCGGGAGGAATGGGAGGTCGTTTCATATGATTGGTCCACCAATCGATGAAGGCTTTGTCTGGGCGGATGTAGAAGCCTTGTTTTGGAGGTGGGGCTTCAGCAAAGGCGTTTGTAACATCAGCTCCATAGATTAGGAGGTTCTCTGCTGCTGCGACGGCGTAGAATAATCTAGCGCTGGTCTGGTCGACACAGTTGGCATATGTCTCGTCTAGTATTTTGACATGGCCTGATCTCGTAGAGCCGTCACATACACATCGCGCTTTCTTTCGACCATCGGCAGCCTTGATGTTGTATGTCCAGACCAGGTGGAATATTGCGTCGTCGGCCGCAACTGCAGTAGGGTTACCGAACATACCTTGCTCTTCGTATTGATCCAGCTGAAGATACTCCGACTTGTGCCAATCGTCCCAATCTTGTTGTTTCAATAATTTGCCGCGTGTTAGCCGGGATACCCTCGTCGTGTAGTTAAGCACTTGTCCGGATTCGACAACGTCATACGATTTACGATATCGTATATCGGCACGGTTGTTGAGTTGGTCGAGAGTGGCTTGGGAGAAGTCGTCGATCGAGATGATTGGGAGCCCTTTGTTGGATATGTCGCGCGACACTTCCGGATGGGAGAATGTGAGTGTGGCGAACTGCGCTTTGGACAGTCTTATCTCGTCGAATATTTGCTTAGCCTGTTCAAGCGAGGAGACAGTTTGCTTGTTGATTGCAATGAGCCATGCACCACGAATGTTGGTCCGCCAGTATGGGATTTTGTCACCTGGAGTGCGGGGCGACATGGATGCTAGATGTATTCGTCCGTTCTTTTCAAAGAAGCACATACCTGCAGTTGGATGCAATGACATGTCAAACTTTCGTAGATCAATCTCTTCTTCGAATGCATCGTTGTATGGGCACGGTGACATGTATATGGTGGCTGTGTCCTGATGACCAATGAGGTACTGTGTTACGAGCTCTGATGCTAGCTCTTTACCAGTTAGCTTTGTCGGTGGTATTGGATTTTTCGATGGTGTGGAGACGGTTGCAGCTTGGGCGGCGATGCTGTTTCTGTCGAATTCTTGTAGTGGAAGTGGTTGCATCGTGGCCTGGGGCGGAGGTGACCATTTATCTTTGCTGACACATGCTGGCGGTTGTGGCGGCCAGGAAACTGCTTGGGTTGGCGTGGGAGTTGGCTGTGCATCTACAGTAAGTTGGTTGTCGTCAATGCTGTCGGGGGCCGTGATACCTAGGTCGTACAGTAGTTGTGCGGCGGGAGGTCGTTTTGGTTGTAGGTACCATGCTTCGTCGAATACGGCGTGGTGGCTAGACTTGACGATGCCGCTAGACGTATCGAGGTAGAGGATGTTCTTGTCAGTGGCTGTGTAGCCCAGGAAAATGCCAGTGTAATCGTGTCGATCAAGCTTGCTGCGGCGATCTCCCGGTTGCCTGACACAGACTCGTGACCCAAACACTTTGAGGTGGGATAAGTCAGGCTTGGTGCCATGCCAGACCTCAAAAGGTGTTTGTTTAGTGACGGAGTGGACTAGCCGGTTGTGGAGGTAGACGGAGTGTTGGAGTGCTGCAGACCAAAATTTGGCAGGTAGACCGGACATGTAGAGGAGTGTACGGGCTTTGATCGCAAGAGTGCCGTTGTAGGTTTCTGCGGCACCATTCTGGGAAGGGCTGTCGGCACCGGTTGGTTCTACTATGTACCCGAATTCCTTCTCCACTACTGTCCTAAATTCTGTACTTCGAGCTAATTCACCGCCTTGATCCGTTCGGATGAGGCCACCGCGTTGTTGGCCAAACTTATCCAGGAATGCTCGGATGATGTGTAAGGGCGGCTCTTTAGTCCGTGTAAGAAAACTCCAAATACGACGTGACTTTCCATCAACGACGATGAGGTAGGATGTATATCCGTCGTACGATAGGACTACTCTGTCCGTTGATTTATTAGGATGTTTGTAGTCTGATGTGGAAGAGCGCATGAACCCAAAGTCCATGTAGAATTCGTCACCACAATCTGGCAAGCGTTCGGAATGTTTGGATGCTGGCTGTTTCTTAATAGACGCTTGTTCTTTAGAGTCGTTGTAACGGAATGGATGACATTCGAGCTTATCTGGGAGGCCAGTACTGCAGCGTGGGAGGAGTTGTAGTTGATTCTCACCTGGGGAGCCAAGTCTGAGGAGCCATGTTTCAGACTCGACCTGGCTTGCCTTTGATACTGGGGCAAATGTACGGTAGCATGTTGATCTTGACTCGTCGTGCTCAAGTGCGAACGTATGCGATACACAGTAGTATAGGTTGTTCTTACGGTGTAGGGATAGCGTGCCTAATACAGATCCGGCGGCGTCCATGAGCTCTAACTTCCCAGGGGTGTCGGGATTCTTGTATCCAGTCTGCCTCCACTGGGCGTATGCTGTGTGTGACTCGATTAGGGCTTCGGGTGAGACGATAGTGTCCACAACGGTAGGGCAGTAGTAGCAAGGGACGTATATCGTTTTACCGTTGTCGAGTGTCACTGGCAGGAGGCCCTTTTTAGTACAGTGGCTGTCATCGGCGACGTCTCCCTCTGTTGCTACCGATATGGAGAAAGGTGCAACGTCGGTGATATCCACCAGTATGTCAAGGTCGTTGGTGATGCATATGTTGGCACCGCTGTCCACGAGCTTCCGGTTTGGGTCGGGTGTCCTGTGGATGGTGGTGCTGTCGCCTTGAATATTACACACTCGTGGACTGCATGAGATGTGTATGAACTTGGTTGGCGTAGTATATTCACGGTGGTGGAATGGGTTGGCATGATACTGTGGATATAAGTTCGTAAGGGAAAGCTCAGTTGACGTATTAGATGACTTGGATTGCTGTTGGAGAAGGGTGTTGATTGATGCACAGATGGAGCCTGGATGTGGGGTTGGAGAGATTGTGGGTGAAGACGCGCTGGGCACTTCTTCGTGATTCAAATGGTGTGAAGACGCGCAGGGCACTTCTTCACCTGTAGTCATGGAGGGTATACTTGGTGTTGGAGGTGGTTGTGGGGGTGGCAGAGGGAGTTCCCGTGCCACCGGAGGAGGGGGTACGGCCGCAGCCGGACCCCGTCCCTGTCATTCGACAGGGTCCTGGTCCACGGGGCTATCATCTTCCCAGATGGACCAGTCCATGGCAGCGTCAATGTCTGCCGTGGTGTAGTCATTCTCATCGGCGTATGCCCGGAGTACTTGGCGTGGCGTCTGTGTGACATTATCAAGGCGCGCGCGATGTCGTTCCATCCACTCGTGCTCGATTGAGTTCATAATCTCTGGAGTGAGATGGTCGCGACGGTACTGATGGAGGGCTATGGCCATGGCAAGCATATCACAATTGCGCTCGTCGTGGCCAACTCGCTTGCATGCCCTGCATTGGACCGAGACATACGGGCGTCTGGTGTTTCGAGATGGGTTTGGCATTGGACGACGTTGGCGGCCTTGGTTAGGTTGTTGTGCCCCCCCACGTTGTGGAGACCCTCGGAGAATGGGCGGTAATCCCGTTGAATCAGACCTAGGTCCTGTGGTTGGCGACCTGGGGTAGCGGGTGCGACCATAGGCGTCCCGACCGGGTGATTGCTGAGTATTCCCGTCGAAACGAACTCGTTGGTCGCCCACTCGATTGACTTCATAGGCCTCGTAGTATGGATCGATGGTTGGTGCGGTCGGATAGTTGTCAGGAGGATATAATTCATGTGGTACCCAATTCTGATGTGACGGTGGGCCGAATGTTCGATTGGCATAAGGTGTGATGGCTGCGGAGACTCTTGTTGTTGAAATCTTAGCGAGTCGTGTAGCCAAGCCATGGATTTGGAGGTGTGGTGGAAGTGGGCTGTTGTCATTATCAAACACCTTGGACTCGACGGCTGTCGTGAGGATGCCCACTGTCTCGATGTATTCTGGGGAAGTGATGGCATTGAGGAACATGAGGCTTTTAGTGCTATCGGACTGTGGTTGCTTGAGGAGTCTTTGGACACGAAAGTAGGTGGTGAATTCCTCGGAGAAGTCGAAGATATCGTGGTTGGGTGTCCAAGTGGGAGTGGGGAGTGACTTAGACGGGTCGAACCCTGGGACCGATTGGTATAAGATATTCCAAACCACATCATAACCATTCTTGGAAGTGCTGGTGATGGATGTAATGTTGGCGTTGAAGTTCTTGGAGAGAGATGATGGGATTAGGTGTGGGAGGAGTTCGAGTAGACCCGCGGCAGCCGCTTGATAGTTTGCCTTTCCAAGATGTGGTATGCATAATCCGAAGGACTTGTGTTGCAGTAGGATATGGTTGAAGGGCACTAGCGGCATGAGATACTTGAAGCTGAGCCGTTGGAGTTTGTCGTAGAATTCTATCACTGCCTGCATACTTGTCGAGTGTAACTTTGGGAATATCGACAGGTTCTTGGCCACGATTCGTTGAACTTGTGGTCCCTCTTCCTTAGCGTCCTGACTATGATAACTCTGGTATTGATACCAGTTGGCAACGACATGGCGGTGTATTGTCTTGAGATCATTGTACACCGTGGATAGATCTTCGACGGAGTAAGTGTTGGTGGTGTATCCGCAGGATGCAAGTATCTCGTCGGTGAGAGCCTGCATGCCCACATCGTGGGAGCCTTGGTATTCCTGGACAGTTGTATAGTGGGGTTCGTAGGTATTCACGTTGGGTCGAGTATACGGGTTATTGTTGTTCAACTTGGATGGATATGTATGATGGTCGGCACGGGTGTTGGGGCTATTATCATAATTATTATTATTGGAAAAACCGTCTCGATTGTTATTATCGTTACTATAGTATCCGTCCCGATTGTTATTATTACTGTTGATACCGACTCGGCCCATGTAGGTGTTGTCGTGGGGCCCAGGACGGTCGACTGTATCCCGTTCACGATTATCGTCAGATTTACTACGGTAGTGGGGACTATTATCACTGCTATTATTAACCCTGCTAGTATTATCTCTGCTATAACGGGTAGGATGATTATGTCCAATACGTTCCTCTGCTGCATGATCCTCGGAGTCTTGAATTGTGGTACTAATGATCCGTTGACCAGTAGTGTGTGCCTGTATGGCTCGACTCGCTGGGGTGGTAGTGCTAGCATATTCTTCAAGGGAGCGAGGTGGTGTAGGGCTGTCTACGTCGGTGTCGTTGATATTGTGGATATTAGGATTGGTGTCGGGGATGTCGTCATTATTGTTGGATGTAATGTTATTGTTACGATCGTTACTATTATTATTATCGACATTGCCAGTCGTATCGTTATCGTCATCGTTAGGATACTTGATAGTGCCATTATCGCGTAGGGTGTATAGCATGAGGCGTACGTCTTTAAGTAGGTCGGTTTGGAACGTGTCGATGTCATTTACTTGTTGCTGTAGGTCGGTGACTGTCTCGGCCGTAGAGCGGAAGGATGTTATGTCCCCTTCGATACGCTGTTTGAAAGAGTTGATGCTGTTGTCGATGTTGTGCATATTGGTATGCGTCTGTCGTAAGTCGGCCATGTGGGAGTCGATGGTAGTAGACACTTGTGTTTGTATTTGATCGGCGATGATGGGAAGAGCTCTGTCAGTGACTTCTGTCACGACATCCTCTATTTTTCCAAGGATGGCATTGTCGATGGCAACGTCGAGTTTGGCGATGATGGCGTCAAATCGATTAATGGTATCGAGCTTGGCGTCGTCAAATCGATTATTGGTATCGAGCTTGGCGTCGTCAAATCGATTATTGATAGCATCGAGTTGATCCTTCATAGCTGTGATAGCATCGAATTGATCCTTCATAGCCTGCATGATGGCATCAAACCTGTCCTCGATCTGAGTAGGAGCGGGTTGCTGGGGAGCCTCGAGCTGAGTAGGAGCGGGTTGCTGGGGAGGCAGGATATTATCGTCGTCGTCGAATAAGTCCGCGACAGGGAGGAGTCGGTTCTCATCGGTAAGTCGGTTCTCATCGGTAGGTCCAGTAGGAGGACTGGTGCCGGCCGAGTCATGTGGGATGGCCATGACTCTGCTGACCGTAGCTGTACGGCGCTTATGTCGATTCCGGGTGCCGTCGGCCACTACTTCTGTGAAGCCGTGCGGAGGGACTTGATCCTGGGGGACTTGGTCTTCGGTCATACTGGTTCGTACGGTGGGCACGTGCACCATCGGACGAGAACCGTCGTTGCTGGATCCAGGAGGGCCGGGAGATCGTGTTGGTCCTGGTATGTCGCGATTGGACCGGGCGCGACCAGTCGAGGCTGTGGGGCGGCGCTGACCAGGTGGGGTCGGGAGGCCGGCCTGGGTGGTGCCATCATTGTTGTTGTTGGACATGACTTTTAGTAAAGCGGTAAATCGCTTGTGGATGGACGGGTGTCAGTGTGGTTCACGGGGGTACCCACCGGATCGCCGATGAGGATCCTGAGAACAGGCTGATACCGTCCGAGCCGTAGGCGAGGAGGGAGGAAGCTGTTAATGAAAGCGAATAGACCTGAGAGACCTTCGGTTCTCTACCATGGTGAAAGCCAAAGTAGAGAGGAAAGTAAGTACTTAAGTAGGTTACGTCTCTATACTAACAACACATTGGTTGTGTACGTGGTAAGCCATAGGGGCTCCGCTTTAGCTAGCGTCACCGCGTCAACATCATCATAGGACAATACGATACATTCATTTAAAAATCACCATGATGAAACGCTCAACAATAACTGCCGTCGTTGTAGTAATCTCCCTCGGCGCATCGTCCGCCGTATACGGATTCATACCTCATCTTTCATCATCATCATCATCATTATCAAACTTACACCAACTTTGTATGGCAAAAGGACGCGGTAAAGGTCTTGACATTGGAGAAGGAGGTGGGAATAAATTAAGCAAGCCCAAGTCACTCGGATCTGAACCTAGCATTGGAAAGAAGGCTGTTAATAATTGGCAACAAACTACTATTCCGTCAATTACCTCCCTCCCCCAAGAGAAGAATGTTGTCAAATTAATTGAAACTGGCGTACCACAATTAATGGACAAGGGTACTAATCCACAAGGCGCTGTATCCATAGTCAACCATGCCGATAAAACATATTGCTTTTCATCGAGCTGTGCCTCATGTAAAATACCATTGGCCAAGGCAAAGATACTAGATCCCAATGATGATACAGCCAATATTGATGCACGTATACAATGTGACTTCTGTGGTGCCACCTACAATCTACGTACTGGCGCACCTGTGAAAGAGGAGGGTGGCAAAATATTAGGATTTTTGTTCAACGGGAGTAAGACATCGAATTTGCCAGTATATGGACTTGGTGTACAGGGTGGTAAGGTGTTCATAAATGTACCATGATTAATGAATAGATTGATGGTGGAGGTGGAAGAGGGGTAGGGGTAGGTTGAGAGAGAGAGTGAAACAGAGGAAGTAGAACGGTGATAAACGCAGAGAAATGAGAGAAAGACCTATTTATGCTAATGATAATATTGTCAATCATGATTGATGTAAATCCTTAATGAAATGACAGAAGTAAACAAAGACATGATTGCTTTTCTACATAGCAACGAGGATAATTCCTGCACTTACTCAACAAAGACTTCACTTCTCCGTGTGCTGATAAGTCAGCTGATCTAATCGTCCAATTCGAATCGGATACAATCATCTCTTGCCTCGCTTCTCATCTCAGCGCAAGAATTATTGTATGCTTGTAAAGTTGAGTCGATTAATTCTATACTGACAACACCTCTGTCAAAGAGTTTTTGCATCGCATTCATGACATGATAACTCCCAGCTGATGCCGCAATCTTGAAATGTCTCCAAACTTGTTTCCTGCTTCCAGAATTACCCTCTATGGCCAGATTGTGATGCGCCTTACGATTACCAAGATCTGCTGCCCTAGTGTAAAGCTCCATTGCTTTCTTGCGATCCTGTTGCAAACATATACTGGTAACAAACCTAAATCTCCATCGTAATTACCCAGGAAGCAACTCGCGCTAGCGTCATTTGCCTCCACCCGCTTCAATATTTCTTCAACGTGCTCATCACCTGTTGCCATTCTGTTTGTATTGCAAGACGGACATCTTCCCACGCTTCCATATTTATAGTAGGAGTGTATGCACCCAGTACAAATATTCTTTCTGCAACAAAGCAATCACAAAATTGTAAATTGGTACCGATGATATAGTCGCGTCCTGAATCGAAACACATCTGATCAAATTTATTGGCATTAGTAGGAAGCAAATTGGGCAGTCTTCCTTGGCTGGAGGCTCCTTGAAGAGCACCTCGTCATGCAATTTGGCTGCTCGTTGCTTACAAAGTTTTTTGTGCGTCGACCACTGATTCTTCTGACACGTGGCGCTGTAATACCTGACGAGCTTACACGACTTGCACGTCTTGAGATTGAAGTCGCCCCCCCTCCTCCTCGCCGCAATCGGCATACACAGCAGCAATGTCGATGTCGTCGTCATTATTATTTCTTCGTCCAAACAAGACGTTCCCGCCCATGGAGAACTCCCAAAGAACTTGTATCGTACCCTATTCCGATTCCGGCGCTCCTAGGCGCCGCAAACGACGTGTGCTGCTATGCAGGTTGAATATCAAAGTCGCTTACAAACACTATTGAGTCGGCCAGAGAATAATACATGCGTTGATTGCAATGCAAGTAATCCGACATGGGCTACATTGATTAAAAATAGAAAAGAAGATGATGCAGCATCATCATCAACATTGTTGGGGGGTGCATTTGCATGTGCAAACTGTATCGGTGCTCATCGTAAGCTAGGCACACATATCGTATTTGCCAAGAGTGTATCATTGGATAGATGGAATATAAATGAAATTGAAACCATGGAATGTAATACTTCGGGGAATGCAACCATTAATTTACTCTACGAGGCCGCATTACTAGACGAAATGGAGGAGACGGGTGTGTTGGATATTAAACCCACAGTTAATACCGATGCTCGTTGTAGAGAACGGTTTGTGGTTGATAAGTATGCCCATAGAAGATGGTATCGCCCTAAAAAGAATGTTGTCGAGAACAACAAGGTGAAGTTGGAAAAGTCAAAAGAGGAGGAAGAATTTTCACAGCAGCCAGTCATCTCTGCTGTGGAATACAGTGCAGCTATTCAAGACTATATGGGATTAACAGGGGAAATGACATCTACTGCTGCAGCAGTGGCTACAGAGAAGTTTAATTCCTCCACCATAACAGAAGCATCCAGAGCAGCAGTTGTCGAGAATGGTGATCAGAACGTTAAACATAGTGCCCTAATCCAAGCCGTCGTAGACAAGCATCGTGCTGACACTATCCAAATGTTGTCACTGTCTGCCGCACAGGGTCAATCATGTGTTCCTTCGAACACCATGACGGCTCGAAGATATGCCAATCTTAATGCCTTGGCAGCTGCGAATCAGTTAGTCTATCGGGCGGGTGGACACAAATTACCCCATCATGAACTGAAGACCTTATTGGCAAAAGCTGAGGAGGATGCGGGTAGCTCATTTCAAAAAGGAGAACTTCAGCACGATACTGATGTAGATCAATCTGATCATTCTGAAGGATTGATTCGAGAAGATATGGATATGCACGAGGTTGATGATGAATACGAAGAAGATGATGATGATGACGATGACAAAGAATTAGAATTGTCAATAAGTGATTTACAAATTCTGGTAAAGAATAAGCGAGAGATTGGTGTCCGAGGTAAAGATAGTGTTCGAAGAAGTAGTAATAGTAACAGTGACAGTAGTAGTAACTTTGTCGAACTCCTTGAATTGTCATTGCGGGACCTCATGCTATCGGATCAGTTTATATCAACATCAAAGTACCAACAACGACGTCGATCAAAAAAGAAGAAGGATCTCTCATCATCAACAAGGCAAAGAAATAAAAGCAAACATATCACCAATAAAAGTGGGAATTCAGAAGGTGGTAGTAGTAGCAACCAAAATCAAAGACATGGTCATCATCATCATCGTGCAAAGGCATTGATTCCCAAGGATGTTCATCTGATATTGGAATGTGCAAGAGGTGGCAACATACTACCAAGAGAGATAGTCGTGTCTGATATTGTTTGTTTATTGCTAGATTGCTCAAAGAAGAAGAAAATAAATGATCAAGACAACTACTCTGCCTGCATGGTGGCTATATCTGTTGATATATCACAACATGATCATCATGAAGGTGGTAATGGTGGTGGTGATGGCAAGACGACAATTGCCGCCCTTGTGTGTATGCGGTCGGATATACGAACCCGCTACCACCGTGGTATGGCTTGGCTATCCATTGGTCACCACCATAGTTGTAGCTGCAGTAGTCGTCGCCTCAATCGTCTTGACTTTAATACATATTGCCGTGCCCTGATCATGATTTGCAATCAAATTGGTATCAAGTCACATCCGGAGTGGTCATGCCCAATACCAATGATCCGGCCGACTGGTGACGAAAATGATGCAATTACACAATTACGTTTATTAAAGTGTATGAGAGATGCACGGTCATGTATGGGCGAACTATTAACAACATTGACACGAACGCGAGACGAGCGCAGTACGAAAAATAGCATACTTATTATTTTAGATGATGTCATTGACCAGGCAGATATTGAATGGTTCCAATTCTGTGGAGTGGAGGAGGGTGATCAAATTAATGACTTGCTGATTACAACGCGGATTTCAGAGTTTGAGAATGATGATGTACAAGTTTACCTAGCCCCTCCGTTAGAGATGAAGGAGGCGGTATCAATCCTTCTGACCGAAAGTGACCTATCAGTAAATCATCCTTTGGCAAATTGTAATGCTGTCATGCATTTAGTCAGAGAAGGCTTACTTCATCCACTAATAATAAAGTTTTTTGGTCGTTTTATATGTTTACGCTATGTTACATCGGGAGGGCGAGAGGAATATGAATGTATTATAGATGAGATTAGAGATGTAATTCGAACCAGCAGTAGTGGTAACGGAGAAACGACTGTCAATGTATTATGGAGCATCATGGATCACGCCCTTTCTCCTCGTATTGGTGGTAACAAGACGTCAATTTTCCGTCTATGCTTCGTAGCGCTCGTCACTGTATTCTACAAGGACAATTGTACAACAATGATTAGCAAAGAAGTTGTTAGTGATTACTTCAAAGAGATTATTGAGATGGAAAGTGATGCACTCGTCAATGATCATTTTTACCGAAAGAACGGAGTGAAATCATCTAAGCTCGTTCTTGAAATCCTTGGTGCATTGAGCATAGTCAATTTTACAAAGCATAGTCCTACCAAGGGATCTACCATCAGTGAAATCACCGTCCAAATCGATCACGACCTCTTTCGTCAGTTCAGTCACCAGATTCTCGATGATAATAGTATGCTATACTTTGGAAAGAGGGAAGATGTAGAAATCCGTTGGAATGAGGCATATATCAAATCTTATACAGGTCAAACTTCAAATTACTTGTGGGATAATGATAGCGTACCGGATCGTTCACGCAGATATGCTTTAGAAAACTTTCCTGCACATATGATTCGTGCAGATATGCTAGATGAGCTTGAGATCTTACTCCAAAACGAAGGTTTCATAAGAGCACGATTTCAGTCTCTTGGTTGGATGGAGACCACTCGGGCACATGTGAGCGACTCGGAAGCTTTTGCATACGTCAATAATCAAACACTTGTTGTTATTTTCAACAAAGTAGAAGCAGTATTGATGAGCGAGGTCACTGGAAAAAGTTGTCCGAAAGGACAGTGTAATGCACTCGAGGCAGGACGATGTCTACATGAAATCAGTTTGTCTCTCGTCCGCCTTAAAATCTGGGATGAAGCATACCGATTATGTGATTTGTCTGTCCAGCTTGTACAGAATGAGTTGGACCCGCCGGAACTTGTCGCAAGTTTGCTCTACAACTTGAGCGTAATATGCATGAAAGACAAGAAATTCGACGAAGCTGAAACGAGCATTGCCAACTGTTTAAAAATGGCGGTGAAGTCTAGTAGTGGAATCGATAATATATTATATGTTGGTGCACTCTGCCAATTGGGAGATATATTGCAAAGAACTGAGTCGTATAAGAGGGCGGAGGCTACTTACAGTGATGCTTTACAAATTGTACAGGCCTTGGAAGGAGATCAAACACCATTACTGATTCAAATATTCATTGGAATGGCAGATCTTTTGGTCGCTACTTCTAATTTTGATGATGCTGTTGGATACTACACTCAATGCTTAGAAATGCAAGAGAGGTTGCTAGGCAAGGAGCACGAAGATATTGCCTCAATAATGTATTCAATGGGACTGGCTATGCTTGAGAAAGGTTCATTTGTTGAGGCATTGGATTACTTCTCGATTTCATTAGATATGCGAGTCCACCTCCACGGCGAGAATCATCAGATCATAGCTGATACATATGACATGATGGGGTTTGTGGAGGCCAAATCTGGTGATCTTGATGCATCTTTACAGCTTCTTACCAATTCATTAGAGTTGAGAAAGTTGATTGGAGACAAATTGAGAGAAGCTGACACACTAGTAAATATTGGCAATTTGTTTAGAGAAAGAAAAGACTACGAGCATGCTTTGCACCAATATAATGAATGCTTGATGATTCGAATTACCGCATTGGGTAGAAATCATATATTAGTTGCAGACGTGCTAAAGGCGATTGGGAATGTCCATGGTGATATGAATAATATATCTAACGCGCTTGGTCGGTACAGAGAAGCAGTGGAGATATTTGCATCCGTGAATGGACCTGCTGATTTAAGTGTTGGCATAACTGTTCAAAAGGTGGGTATTTTGCAAGTTCGTGCTGGCAACCTTGAAAGTGGACGACTGTTTCTTGAACAGGCCGTGGACATCTATCGTCAACTAGGACAACAGTATGAATCAAACTTGGTAATTCCTTACTTTGTCATTGGTAATATTCATAAGATGTTCGAAGAAACAAACGAGGCTATGCTTGCCTGGACGGACGCTTACGAGATCTGTACTAAAATGGAACAACTTGGGTCCAACCTTGAGATTCACCAAGCTCTGACAAAGCTATTGCATGTTATAGGTTGAGCATCAGTCAGTGTGAAGAGAATTATCCTTAACCCTTTGTTCACCGGACGTACTTTCGTAGACAACCGAAAAGTGGACTTTGACCATGAATATCGCCGCTAGATACTACAATGAGTTAGGTCCTGGGTAGAAATGCGATTAGGTAGCTCTGATAGTCGTCTATCCGTAGATATTAATAGTTTAATATATGACGGCCGTTTTTTGTGACATTTATCTATTCTCGATATCGATGCTATTTATGATTCTTGGATGGGGCCACTAGTTCCTACGTAGGCTCGGTACTGAAAAAAAGCTGCCAAAAAGCCGCCACGGTGAACAAAGGTACGATAATCCCTTTCTATTCTTTCAGCTCTTTACGTTCTATTTACTAGAGAAGGATCCGTTAGGGAAAATGGTTCTGACTTTTCTCGCAATCTTTCTTTGAGCTTAGAAGAGGACTACCATAATATCGTGCCACCACTGTGGTTATTACATTAGGAGTTGAATTGACAAGATGGTGGGTAGTACATGGACGGGTGCCCGAGCGGCGACAATGCGAGACGTCGTGCAGAAAAGCAAGATGGCAAAGCAGCGCAACATGCGAGATGCTGGGTCTTCCCAATCTAAAGTTGTGGCGAAAGGAGACGCGAATCATGGGATGCAGGAGGGCACATGTGACGATGAGCGGAGGGATGATGATGAAAGTAGACAAATGAATGATTCGTCCACCGATCGTATCATTGTTGCCAACACTCGTACGCAGAGTAGTACTATCATTGCGCCCCCCATCTCCTCGGTCCAAAGTGAAGAATCACATAACAGCTCTGAGAACTCAAGTACCTGTTACATTGGTGATATTTATGATGACGGAGGAGTAGGAAGAGGAAATACGGATCACATTAATTGCAGTATTACTGACAGCTCCTCTACATGTTATATAGGCAGTATTTCCGACGATGCTTTAGAAAGAACGTCGATTACTGCTCAGTCGAAAATACAAGTAGAAAACTCGAGGGGAGGAAACATCGACAGTCAAGGATCCGACAGCGATGGTACATGCTACATCGGCAGTTTTACTGACGATGCATTTGAACATAAACCTTCACAGATGGCGATACGGGCTAGTACCTCATGTAACAGCCCTGGCTCTTGCTATATAGGCAGTTTTTCTGTCGATGCTGCAGAAAGAGAATACAAACAATTGATTAAACCAAAGAAGAAGACCTATTACGGTAAATTCGAACATGACCAACGACTGGCTGCAGCCAAGATCATTCAGACAGTGATGCGTGTATACTTGGGGCGACAAGCTGCCTTTGAAAGGCTCTGCGCTATTTTGATAATACAATCATTCTTCCGACGGTGGCGTGCTGAACGCCACCTCAAGAATGCGATACTTTCGGCAGTGTGTATCCAAAAAGTGTTCCGAGGTTGGTTTGAACGCGACCTTGTGATTTTGAATTGGGCGGCCACACGAATACAGGCATTGATCCGGGGTATGTTGTCTCGTTGGAGGCTTGAGGAGCAGGAAATTGAGATGCCGCTCATGTCGGCAGTGAAAATCCAAGCATGTTTTAGGGGCTGGCGTGCCCGTAGGACCAGGCGCTTATTGACCAGATTTAGTCTTTGGAATATCAAGGAAAAGGAAGAGAGAGGTCAAGGTACACAAACGCCGAATGGTCTTATCATTGAGATACCCGTAGAAAAAGTACATGATAGGAAGAAGTCTGATGGTGGTTGGAATAATAAGAAGATGTCTGACGGTGGTTGGGATAATAGGACAGAAATCGAAGCAAGGATGAAGTCCGCAGGAACAGCGGTCACTAATGTACTCAGCACCTTGCTATCTCCGAAGAAGTCTCAGTCGTCAACAGTTGAAACGGCTCCAATGGCACTGGGTGATATTATACAGAGCTTGCTCAAGCCATTGTCCCCTAACAACAGTGACGGATGGTTATCACCGAAGAAAGATGACGCATGGCTGTCACCAACGAAAGGATTTTCTGCGACTGAGGCTCTTGATGTTGTGGAAAATATTATCTTCCCAGTATCACCGCTTCCTCCTCCTCCTCCTCCGCCTCCACCTCCGCCGGGTCTGCGTCCCCCCAAAAGCCCGAAGGTCAAGACAAATCAAAATGCTGTTAGCTTTCAACTGCCATCCAAAGTTATCATTGTCAATGAGTCGACTTCTTCTGTAGCAGCCAGTATCCGTTCGAGTGATTACGACGACAACTGCACTGATTCATCCGCTGACGATGAATCAAGGAGCAGTCATATCGAAAGCTATGACAGTAGGAGCTATTATAGTGACACTGAGACTAGCAGCCGACACATCACTTACTCAGATACAACAAGCAACCAGGACAGACTTCAAACCGATGAAGAATCGTATACGAGCAGCCGACGCATGAGTCAAAGTCCTGAGGTATTCTCCGAGATGAACATCAACCGACAGAGACTTCCAACTGATGAAAATACCTACACCGACGCTAGCAATCGACAACTGATGTCAAGTTTAGAAGAATCGTATCAAGACGAGCGCGATGACGAGGACACCGGCACATACGACGAGAGATCTGTTGGCTCCTTCGAAGACGCGTTCAGCTTTCATGGATATTCCGATAATGACTCACAAGAGCGTGATCTGCCAGATCCTCCTACCACTCTTTCTCCAGTACGCAATACTTTCTGTGAGGAGGTGGACGAGTCAATTCGATTCGAGGATAAAGAAATAAATGATGCCATAGTCAAGAAAGCATTGTCAAATATAGCCGCAAAGCAAGCTGTTGACGAACTAAGCTTACGCGATTTGGTGAAGAAATCGAGAATTTTGTCTGTTGAAAATGAGAACGCGACATCAGAGATAATACAACATCAGTTGGCATTGCAAACCCAAGCAAGAATCAGAGAACGTTATCAAGAGGGGACAACGAAGCTGTTTCGATTGATTCAAGATGAAAGGTGGGAAGACGTTTGCAACAGGGTAAAAGTTGAGCCGTCTGAGGCAAAAGACTGGGTTGTCAGATCTGGCAAAGAGGATACATGGACACGATTACCATTGCACGAGGCATGTCTGCACAATCCTCCCCTCTCAGTGATACACTCCCTGCTATCAGTTTTTCCGGAGTCTGCCATGACTGAAACTAAAGAAGGCGAGCTACCGCTCCATTTGGCAACCAATAACGGAGCCGATCGTGACGTCGTCAACTGCCTCCTGGCATGGCACCCCATGGCTGTCTTTAGTCCGGCCGCCATTCACAAAAGTGTAAAGGAGGAGACAACAGAAAGCAATATTGTCACCGGTGCACAAGCGAAGGAGACTATATGTGAATCCATCATTTCATTGTCTCAGTCCGATACCATGAGTGTTGAGGACGATGAACAGATTGAGCACGAGCGCAAACCGCAAAATAAGGACGCTGAGATTATAGAATTGAGTCGACAGTTTGAGCAGGAAGATCTCACAGCGATGCAACTCGCCATGAAAGTCATTCAGTTGGAGCAAGTAATGTTGAAGCTGAATGATACAAAAACGCATTGTAGGGAAATGATAATACTAAGTCAGCACAACACAAACATTGACTTATCTTCATCTATCACCGGTGGATACACGGCTGCAATCGAGGAGTTAAAGGAAATACTCCGATCGTCTCGTGAGTCAATACTTAATAAGAATGAGAAGATCCAGAGCTTGGAATCATCCATATTGACGCATTTGAGGGAGGAGGAAGAGGAGGGTCTCATTGCAGCAACAAAACCGAAAATTATTACTGTTATGATTGATGATAACGTTGCGAAGATCAAGAGGCTAATGAAACTCCTGAAAAAGTTATTGGGGGATACAGAACAGAAAAAGAATTTGATGAAGGCTAGAATAGAGCAATTAGGTCTTGATATTCCTGAGGAAATCTATCATACACTAGCCGCTGATGTTGATATTCCTGAGGAAAACAATGATACACCAGCGGCAGAGACATCTCTGGGAATATCTCCCAAACACATGAGATGGACAGAGGGTGTGGAACATAAATCACTTTCGCCGTCATTTATCTCAGCAGGCCGCATGTTTGAGTCGTTCTTCGGTGAAGAGGATGAGCCGACTCGATCGGTGGATGAAGTGATAATCGATATCAGTGAAAAGGATGGGAAGGATGAGTTGATGCAATCGGTGCATAATCAAGTGATGAAAGCTACTAAAGTGGTGGAGAAATCTCAGGCTATGATTTCTCGAAAACTTGAGGTCGAAGAGGTCGAAGAGGATGCTGCTCAATTGAAATTAGCTTGTGTGGACGAATTGAGCTTTGACGATGCAGCGAAAAAAGCCCTGGACAGATTGAATAATGCCATTTCCCAATTTATGATTTCTTCCAAAGCATCTGCGGAAAATGATGGTAGTGTCTATGGTGCTAATTTTGCAGCCTTTACCTCTCCATCAGAAGAGGGAATTGAGCACTCAGCGTCCGTGAGAGTCCCATACTCTATAACTTCGTCCGTCCCATCCTACATGTCGGTGGAGGGAGTCCGACAAACTTCTTGTGGAAGCTCTGATGAGGATGAGGATGTCAAGGAATCCGCATCAACAATTTTCAAATCACACGAAGAGGCCAAATCCATTACAACTGAAAGAGTGGAGGAAAGTAAGGATACACATTATGATGCAACAAGTACAAATGTTGTTGATAGTGAAGTTGTCGAAAAAGCTCTTGCGCTGGTTGAGCGATTTAGGCAACAACGAACTCTTTTAAAAACTATGTGCTTGGGCGTTGATAATGCATCAAGGATCAATGAAATATCGCAACTTAGAAGCGAATAAAATGTAGAAATTCACGGTATAGTAGGAACACTGTTATCCATACCTTTGCTTTATTAAATTTTCTATTTCTGTCGAGTCTTTCTTCAAACTTGCTTGTTGCCTCCTTATATAGCACTAATCTGCAGAAGGATGGTGTATGGGTCGAAGACATTAATCATGACTGTATAGTCCCTTTTGGTAAGAAGGGAGGAATTTGACACAGAAAAGCTTTATCAATTTGATTAAAGGAATGCTGCAATGGTCATGCAAAGGAAAGGAATGAAAGCGACGAGTCTAATGGATATGTTTAAGAATAATATGGGTATAGGTTCTTAGGGAAATACAAGTACGAGTGTAAGTTGCTCAAATGTCTCCTTAGTAGATATTTAATCTTTCATATTTGTTTGTGTATTATCAATTTTACGACTTTGACATCCATCTTCTCATCCATCACCAATACACATGAGTATATTATTTGCGCTTTTGACGCCTATCTTCTCATCCATCACCGTTCATTGATGATTTATACACAAAGTAAAAGTTTGTGTGTATAAAACCCTCAACGCGTTGTGCTAGTTGGGATTACACACATCAATCTTCATGCATTCGTCACCATCCTCATCATCCAACATGGTGTTCTTCTGAGCACAGCAGTCATCAACACTATCGTAGTACATCATACTACCAATGATACTATTTGAGTATTCTCCATTAGTGCACACCATTATAGCCCCCATTATGGCACCATCAGAAGGCCTTTTAGTGTAAGATAAGTACCATTTGCGATACTCGCATGGCGTTGGAGCAGGAGATGTGACAAGCGGAAGTAGCGTGGGCGTGGGCGAGAGCGATAGTGACAATGGCATGGACAAAGATACGTCTGTCTCGATTATCGCCTCTAATTCTGGATATCTGTATGATGGATCCCATATCAAGTCATCATCTTGGGTAGGATCATCACCAGGAATGTATTGCAGGTTACGGCGTGCTATCTCGGAGGAATGCTGATTAGACGACGAACTTGGTAAAATAATATGCATTTTCTCCTCTGATTTCATCATAAATGAACTATTCTCCTTCTCCTCTTCCTCCTCTACATCTACGACCTCGGATAATCGTCGACGATTATAGTGGTGGTGGTCATGGTATTGTTTCTGTTTCAGAACCGATGCACGCAAATGATTTGTATCACGCCTTACCAAACCATTGATGTCACTATTGTTGCTCTGCTTTGTTGATATTCCAATTCGTTTCGACGATAGTCGACGTCCGAATATCCTATCACTGTTGGCAGTTTTAGTATTATTGTCGTCGGCGCCGCTGCTGATGGTGGTTGCAATACCAAGCACCAGTAGGGCGGCGTTAGTAGCACGGAAGAGCATCATTTTCCGAGAGTATCGTACGACTCCTCCATGTCGGAAGCAAGAAGGTCTTCGTATTTTCTCGCAGCGATCTCGAAGCGAAACGACCTCACAAAATCCACGCGGAATATCGTAACAACTACATACGATAGAACGTCATCAACCCACGCCTACGGTCCTTTGCGATGACAAAGATGAAAGCCATTACATCGGATAAGATGTCGACACACTCCCCTGGCGTGACTCCACCCCTCACGCCCACGAACACAACGTCATCATCCCTAA
>Ga0247832_1003574_pt1 | contig 21007 bp, 20 predicted proteins | sample LaCruzMarch2015__10_FD_192407 | JGI IMG/M metagenome (GOLD analysis project Ga0247832, IMG submission 192407) | Freshwater microbial communities from meromictic Lake La Cruz, Castile-La Mancha, Spain - LaCruzMarch2015_4m | ecosystem: Environmental > Aquatic > Freshwater > Lake | place: Spain... | reverse complement strand
CTGCTGCATCGACCCAGGGGCGTGGTGCTCGTGTCGCTCGCCCGCGCCGGCACGCCCGTAGGCGTGGCATTGCGACGACTCTTGCGTGAAGGCTTCGGCGTGGAGGCGCCTCATTACAGCGTCTCGATCATTCGCGACCGTGGTATCGATCGAGAAGCAATTGCCTTCCTTGCCCGTCGCCACGACCCCGCCGAGATTGTCTTCTTGGATGGCTGGACGGGCAAGGGGGCGATCGCGAGTGAACTACGAAGCGCATTGACCGCGCTTGGAGACGAACGTCCGGCGGGGCTTGCCGATGAACTCTTCGTGCTGGCTGACTTGGCAGGCGTCGCGACGGCATGCGGATCCACGGATGACTATCTGATCCCGTCCGCAATCCTCAACGCGACCATCTCGGGGCTCGTCAGCCGCACGATTCTCAATGAACTCCTAGCCCCGGGTGACTTCCACGGCTGCCTCTTTTACGACCATCTTATGCCACAGGACCGCTCACTCTGGTTTGTCGATCGACTGCATGCCCGCATCATGCAACTCCTGCCCAAGCTCAAGGCCGATCCGCTTCCATGCATCGACATCGCTGCGGTCCGTCACCGGAGCGAGCGGCTTGTCACATCGCTGATGGAACGATTCGCGGTCCACGACCGCAACTATGTCAAGCCGGGCATCGGCGAAGCTACCCGCTCCCTCCTCCGCCGCACGCCGCGATTGCTTTTGTTGCGGAATCCGGAGGAGTCGTGTGTTCGTCATCTACGCCTGCTCGCATCTGCGAAGGATGTGCCATCCATCATTCTACCGGACCTTCCGCTGGCGGCCGCAGTGATAATTAGGAGACTCGCTGATGGATAATATTCATCGCCTTGACGCGTCGCTTTATGTCCCGGGAATCCATCCAGACCTCGCCCAGGTCTTGCGTGGAGCCCACCACTCTGCTCCCCAGTCGATCATTGTTTGCACCGAGGATGCAATCAGTGAGTCCGACGTCGATTTGGCCCTCGATCGATTGCATTCGATCTTGCGATACTTGCCATCACTCTCTGATGGCCCACTCCGATTCATAAGGCCCCGGTCGCCATCTGTATTGCGGCAGTTGTTGCGTATGCCCGGGATCGAACGCGTTCATGGCTTCGTCATACCGAAGTCAGATGGAGACACTCTTCCGGCCTACTTGCGGACACTTGGCCGCCGACCCTTTCACTTGATGCCCATCCTCGAGACCGCCGCCGTGTTCGAACGGGAGGGCATCCAGGGGATTCGGGATGTCTTGCAGCCTGCATCTGTGAAATCTCGCATTTTGTCTCTTCGGATCGGCGGCAACGATCTGCTGCGATTGCTGGGGCTGAAGCGGTTTCCCGGTCATACGATCTATGAAACGCCCGTAGGCGCTCTTATTCCGCTTCTGGTTATGGCATTCAAGCCGCACGGATTTCGGCTCACGGGCGTTGCTTGCGATGAATATGCCAATGCCGATCTGCTGCGACTCGAAGCAAGGAGAGATCGACTTATGGGCCTCGTTGGGAAGACAGCAGTTCATCCCTGTCAGGTTCCGGTGATCCAACAGGAATTCCGACCTTCGAGTTCAGACTTGGAAGCCGCACGATCGATTATCGCAGAGGCTTCTGGTGGGGCCTTTGGTCTGAACGGGGTGATGCTTGAGCCCGCGGTTCACTTGGCATGGGCGACTGATGTCGTAGATGCTGCGCAGTCGCAGCGAGGTTTCGGATTGACCGAATCGGAAGCTTATCCACGATTGCAGAGCGCTGGCGCAACCTGAGGTCGTTCAGATCGGGTGTGATTTCGTGGATTGGATTCGGACTTTCCTGGAGCTCTGGCGTATCGCTCGTCACCGGTGGCGATGCGGCGTCCGGCGGTACTTGGTCCGATCGTTTCTGGTTATGGATTACCCGTTACCCTCCGAGCGGCACTTCAGCATCCAGTTGTCCAACGAAAGGTCAGTCACCAAATTTCTTTAGCCGCCGTCAGCGACTTGGTGGTACGACTGGGGCTTGCACGTTCAGTTCTTCTTTTTCCGGTCAGGCTTTTACGTGACCTGTTCCTCGAGGGCTCCGATATGCCCTTCACTATGCGAAATCCTGCCCCGTGCGTCGGCTCGCCCGTGCGTTGAGCCTCTGACCTGCCCCCATGAATGACGCCGGTTTCCTTGGTCACCCCTGTTCCTAAACCCTCGTATCGCCTCGTACAGGAAATCCAACCCGGTCAGAAGTGCTGCTGACGGCGCTGGTCGGATGTGGGACGCATCGATCCCGACCCATCGGCCGATGAAGATCAGGCAGGCACGAGCACGAAAACGACTTGGTCCCCGGACTGTTAGCGTGGTCCACCACCCCGAACCATGATTTACTTTTCCCTAAATTATCTGCCACCAAAATGGCACGATCCGGTGTCTTGACACGCCCCACCCCGGCATCAACCGCGTCATCCGCACGAAATTCGACGGATTTCATCGTTTCTCACACTCCCATGCATTCCGCCACGTCACCCATCGAATCGGCCTGACGGAACGCAGGTCACCGCACGTTTCGACGCCCGCCCGCCCACACTCTGGCCCGTCATCCAACAGGTCGCCGCATTCCGTGGTCGCACGGTCGGCGCCGACGAGCCGGTGGAGGCCTGCGAGCGCGAGGTGAACGGTCGCCAACTGCCGCTCATTCACACGGCCGAGCCACCCCTCATCCACCACACGCGACACGATGCCGGCGGTCTCCCGGGAGAATTCCAGGCACAGCGGCCCGGATTCTTCCCCACCGGCCGCCACGGTGACACGGATCCGGTTCACTCCGGTCGACACGGCGAGGACCCGCAGCCCCAGCCCACCGCAGGAGACGGTCCGTGCGAGCAGACCAACCCACTCGTGTTCGATGAACTCGGCGATGTCGGTTTGAAGTTCATGCATCAGTCTTTCGGCCCTGGCAGTTCGCGTGGTCGGCTGCCTGGCGGTTTGACGTAGCAGCGTAAAGAGTTTCGGGATCGTACCGGAATGAAACCCCGCCAGGAGCAGACGCCTCACGGTCTCGCCGTGCCGGCCGACCGGCATCGGCTGCAGCGTGGGCGACCGGTTCTCGGCGTAGAGTCGCCAGTTCTCCTTCAGCTCCCAGGCGAGGAACCCGAACACGCCGGGAATGCAGGTCGAAACGAAGGTCACGGCCGTGAAGGCGAGACCCTTCTCCATGCCCGTGGTGGCCACCAACTGGGTGGCCACCACGGGGATCATTGGCACGAGCAGCTTGTGGCAGACGGTGACAACCGGGAAGTGCTTGATGGGATTGAGCTGCGGCTCGATGAGCAACGTCACGCAAAACCGCACGACGGCATCGATCAACGACCAGACAGCCGCCAGCACCGATTTGACGGCGAGCGTGACCATTGTCTCGCCGGAGCGGAACCGGAGCTGCTCGTCGACCGCGTAAAGCATCCCCTCGATCACATCAACCGCCTGACGGAACGCATCTAGGATAGAGGCGACGAGCCCCTCCAGGATGTATATGTGAACATGGTGCGCAGCCTGACTCATGGCCTCGACGAAGCGATCCTCGACCATCCGACCCCACCGCGTGTGCAGGCCGGTCGCGGCCAGCGCAAATACCAAGGGCGGCACCCAAGGGGTGCTCCGCGAGATCAAGCCTCCATGATGCGGCAGAAATATCCATACAGCGGCGGTCACGAGCGACGGCGCGGCGAGATGGTGGTGAAACCAGGTAACCGGAAGGCATCGCAGGATCGCCGCGACCCACGGCTGGACGGCGAGCCTTGCCGGAAGGACCACCGAGACGAAATGCACGGCGGCGCCTGCTGCCCGCAGGCCCCGCCCCAGCTCGGTCCGGACCGCAGGCACGTGGATCAGGACCCAGAGGCCCAGCCCCAGGGATAGCATGCGACCCGTGGTGTAGACGTGCCATGTCTCGCCCAGCGAATAGTCGGTAAGTGGTTCGAGAAAATGCTCGACGCCGCGGAGCATGAGCCAGGCCCCACCGAACGGCAGGAGCAGCTGCAACGAGAGCAGGCGCCCCCATGCGTCGCCGAAGAACGGTGCGTTGAGCCGCTGCAATCCCGCGAGGTAGAGTGGAGCCTGGCGGTACGCCCCGTCGAGCGAATCGCTCAGGGCAAGATCGCACCGCAGGAGCTGGTCGCCGCGCATCAGTTCAGCGATGCTGGCGAGATCGGAGAGCTTGAGTTGGTTCCGTGACACGGCGTCCCGCAGGTTGGAGAACGAGATGAAACCGCGGTCAGTGACCGCGTCGAGGAGTTCCTCGACGAGCGCGGCAAATGCAGCCTCCTCCACGAGGCAGCCGGGCCGGAGTCCACCCCGCAGGATCGCCATCGCCACCCGGGGCTTGATCGCTTCGCGAGCCCTGCGGAGTGTGGTGGCGACAGGGATGCCAAGGGTGGCTTCAGCCTCGGCCCGATCCGCGGGATTAAGGTGGATTCTGGCCAACCGGGTCGCGGCGGCGACGGAGTGGCGATGGATCTGTACGAGCCGTCGGCACGGCAACGGTTCGGTAAGCGGCTGACGGCCCAACGTGAGCAACCAGCGAAAGAGACCGGTGGCATAGCTTTTCCGCTCTGAGTCGGTGGACATTTTCTGCAGGTCGAACAACAGTCGGGCGTGTGGGGTCCAAGCCGAGCCGCCGCTGGTAGCCACGAGTGACCGGATCAGTCGGGCAAACCGCCCGACTTCGTCATCGCCCGCGTCGATCGCCGCGCCGATCCTGCGGGCGAACTCACCCACCAAGCGATCCACCCTGGGATCGACCGCCGCCTCGCCCCCGCCTTCGGCCGCCAGAGCCCGCCATTCGTCCAGCACCGCCCGGACCAAGTTTTGGCGTTGCGCAGCCCGGTCGGCCTGGGCCCGCAAGGCTGCTGGAGACCATGGCCAGGCCGACGCCACAGGGACCGCCGCCAGGGGCAAGGTCCCGGGATCGGTCGGGGAGGATCCGGCATCAATGCCGGGCGGCCGGGCCGTTTCGAGCAGCGTTGCAGCTGCCAGACCGTCGTTGAGCGCATCAGCGACCCGGCCCGGTTCCTGCAGAGAGGGAAACCACCAGCGGATGGCGTCGGGCGCAAAGGCCCGGAGTTCCAGCAGCACGGCCGCAAACTCCGCCACGACCTCATGATCGGGGGCGTTGTAAGCCACGGTGCCCTCCTTTATGAGCACCTCGCGGGCCTCGACGAGGACATCGGGAGAGACGGCGGCGGCAAGTTGGTTCCTCTCCGCCTCGTTCTGCCGCGACAAACGCTCGTCGAGGAGCGCGTGGAACACCCGCCGCCAGTATTCCCGCAGCAGCCAGTTCAACGTGGTGGCTTCGGGGCCATCCACCTGGGGCCGGGCCACGATGACGACGGTTTCCGGCATGTCGGCCGGAAACGCCCAGAGGTCGCCCACGCCCTCTGCCAACCTGCCAATGCCGATCACGATGCTGTTGGGATGGGTGATCCGCGGCCACAGGCCCTCGAGGCCACGATTGGCAGCGATCACCCCCCGGACGGTACGTCTGCTCGCGAACACCACCTGACGGTTGCGGACACGAATCTGCCGCTCGATCTGGAAGACATCGAATCGAGGCGGGCTTTCACGCATCCCAGGGGCCCGAGGGCAGGAACCTTTTCTCGTCGGTTGCCCCAGGATCTCAATCCGCCCGGGCTATCTTAATATATACGCTCACGGGGCCCGGTCGACCGGCCAAGGTTCGTGTCCCAGGCAGTGCCCGAGGGGGCTGATGGCATGCGAGTCTGCCGGCCGCCAGACGGCCGGCCAACGCGGCAACACAACTTCAGGACGTGGCGAATTCCGCGGCGATCCGCGCCACTGTCTGACCAACGAAATTGTCCTCGGTGACAGCGCCAACGGCCGCGAACTTCCACTCGGCGCCGCGGCGATAGAGACGACCCATGATAAGGGCCCGTCGATATTTTGTAGCTCGGCTCAGCGGCCACGTTGTAGGAGGCGAACACCTCCTTGACCTTCGTAGGAGTGCCTTCGAACATGCGGATCTTCGCGTAGGGGATCTGTGAGAAATCCTGCTTCCCACAAATGTTCAGGAAGAAGAAGATTTGCGATACCCGATCCGGAACAGCGGTGAGATTCACCGTGATGATCTCGTTATCGAGCCCGTCGTCTCCGCCGGAATCACCCTCCCGATCGTCACCCGTGTGCTTCAGCGCCCCGTTCGCCGCCACCAGTTTCCCGGGCGAGAGGCCGAACTGGGCGAGCAAATCCTGCCGGTACTCCGGTGAATAGATGTAGTCACACATTCTTCCCTGTCCGTCGAGCAGCACCGCACTGAGATCGAGATCGACCTCTTCCAGCGTCTTGCCAAATCCTAGAAAACCCGGCTTTTCGATGGCCCCCCAATTCACACCCACACAGAACTGGGTAAGCGTAGCGCCCGATGACTTCTTGAGGTCAATGCGTTGGCCCTTGGTGAGCGTGACTGCCATGGTGAAACTTCCTTTCGCTCTGGCTCTGTGGAGGGGTGATCAAGACGACACCGCGATGACCACCCGTTGCCACGAACGACCACGGCCCCTTGGCGGTTGACCGGCACGCCTCGCGAACCGACGCCTACAGGCTCTCATCCCTACGGGGAGGTCTATCGTCACTAAGTATGGGTGAGACCTGTCGCGGGTGTCAACAAGCAGTGCGCATCGCACGAGCTTCCCGTGATCGACATCCATAGCATGTGAGCAACGCCGGACGAGAAGCATCAACGAAGCCGACATGAGGCCGCACTCGGAGAGACTCCGCGTAGACGCCAGAAAAACGCCGCCGCAGGGGGGAAGGCGGGCTTTCCGGGAACCGCCCCCGGAGCCCGGACGGCTTTCCAGCCAACGCACGACTCGCTCGCCAGCCGGGAAATGGTCGCGGAGGTGCCATTGACCGGGCTTTCCTTTGCTTAGGTGGAAAGCGCGGTGGAACCACGAGCGGCGGATGCGGGTGGCCTGGGAAATCGCCAATCCGCAACTGAATCCACATATTGAGCGGATGAAACACGCCGGAGGCGTGAGTTGAAGAGGTGGGCTATCGAGGCTTTCTTGGAAGTACTTCACATCCTCCAAGGAACCTGCGATGACCCACCAAGACGAATGTTCTGTAATCCGCGACCTCGTAGATCTGGCGATGGAGCATGGCCCTGATGCCAGGTGGTTAGCACCTAGGCTGGTCCGGATGCCCCCAATTACCGACTACGCCATTCGCTATTCATCAGATAATGGCTCCAACTGGACCCTCTATCCACATGTCGCATCCGCTGCCACATCCCGCCGGCTGATCCTGACGAATGGCAACGACTACATTTTTCAGGTTGCTCCTGTTGTTTCCGGTGGAGTTGGCGTTTATTCCGGAACGTGTCAATGACTTTGAGACAGCTGCGGAACGAATTTACTGTCGCGCGGAAGTTCGAGAGTGCGGATTGTTGGCCGGTTTTCGGGTAGGTTGAGCCAGATTTCCGCTGCCGGCGTCAGCGGCCTCGGAACGCCTTGGACAAACCGCTCTGGGTGGCGGGCATGAGCGGCGGCCAGCACGGAGGCCCGCGCTTCGAGGATTGCTGTGGCCTGGCCAGTGTGCACGACGGCCGGTGTCAGAAGCCCGATACCCCAGTGGCAGTACTCCTCGTTGTGCCAGTGAAAGAATCCGCGGCAGAAGTCGAGGCCGTGGTCTTGACTGGCGAAGCGGTCTGGAAAGTCGGGCCGGTACTTCAGTGTCTTGAACTGGCTCTCGGAGAAGGGGTTGTCGTCGCTGACGTGCGGTCTGCTGTGGGACTTGGTCACGCCAAGGGTGGCTAGGAGTTGCGCCACGGCTTGGGATCGCATGGCCGGGCCGCGGTCGCTGTGGATCGTCAGTTGATCACGGCCGATGCCCTCCTTGATAAGGGTTTCTCGAATCAATCGTTCAGCGATGCCGCTAGGAAACCTGTAGGTCGAAATGCTCCGTGAAGACGGCCGGAGCACAGGCGCCGATCACTGGCCGGTTTTAGGCGCCGACTGACACAAACCGCTCAGCAGTTCGAAAATGCCTGCGAACGTGCTTGCGGAAGTGCCATTGACCGGGCTATCCTTTTTTTTGATAGGCTACAGCCTATCAAAATGCTCTTATTTGATAGACTATACTCTATCAATCAAAGGCCTTTGGAGTCACTTTTATGGCCCGTTACGCAGGGAACGCAGCTCTAGGCCGACGGCAGCTCGACGCCGCTGTCTGTTCGCGCCTGGCAGCAAAAGTCCCGCCACGCCCAGCCCGGGGGTGGGTGGCTGCAATCCGGTCGGCACTCGGTATGACCACGCGTCAACTCGCGGCGCGGATGGGCATGCGACAGCCTTCACTGAGCGCCCTCGAGAAAGCGGAGGTTGCGGGCGCCATTTCGCTGAACACGCTTCGGCGAGCCGCCGAGGCCCTCGACTGCGATCTCGCCTATGTTCTCGTTCCGCGCAGACCGCTTGATGAGACCTTGAAGCGTCGCGCTCGCGCGATCGCCGAGGCTCACGTGGCCGCCGCGTCGCACTCGATGCAGTTGGAGGGCCAAGGAATCAGCTCTCGGGCACGGGCGGCAGAGGTGACTCGGCTGACCGAGGCTCTTGTGAACGAGGGTAGCCGTCTCTGGGAGGACTTGTGAGCGATCCTCTGTTCTCTCCAGAGCATCCTAACGAGACGCTCCTCGATCCCGATGAAAGACGGCAGCTGCGGCTGCTGATCGAGGACTCGCGGTACTGGCTTGAAAACGGCACCTTCCCACCCGATGAGATCGCCGTGCGGTTCCATCACCGCCTCGTCTTGATCCATCCGTTCCCCAACGGCAACGGCCGACACGGCCGACTTGCCGCCGACCTGCTCGCGGTGCGACTCGGCCAAGCCCGCTTTACCTGGGGGCGAGTGAATCTCCTGGAGCCGGAGGAGACCAGGCGGCGATATATCGCGGCGCTCCGGGCTGCCGACGCGCATGACATCCGCCCGCTGCTCGATTTCGCCCGATCCTGAGCGGCCCTGCCAGTCCTCGACCTGCCCGGCGGCCCCCCCATAAATTTTTGGCCCCCATGCTCATTTCGGGACCAGCCCTCCCATAAAGAGACTGGAGGGCCAGATCGGCTTTCTGCGGTGAGACGCTCACCGCCGGTACTCAGAGGGCCTACTCATGCCCAAACGCCCCTCCCCCTTCGGCTCGGCCACGCTGGTCGATGCCAGGGAAATCGCGGTTTTTCTGGGCTGTTCCCCCAAACACGTCCGCCGGATGGCCAGAAAGGGCCAGCTGCCTCAGCCCGTGAAGGTCGGCCGGCTCTACCGCTGGTCCCGGCAAACCATTGAGAACTGGCTCGATCAACAGGAAGGAGACCGCCATGCAGCCCATTGAGAGGATTCTTTCCCGACTGCCCGACCACCGGGCGACCGCCGACGGCTTCAAGGCCCGCTGCCCGTCCCACAAGGATCTGAACCCCAGTCTCTCGATCCGGGAGGCCGAAAGCGGGGCCGTGCTCGTGAAATGCTTCGCCGGCTGCTCCCCGGAAAAGGTCGTCTCCGGTCTCGGGCTGCACATGGCGGACCTCTTTCCATCCCGGGATGAGTCAGCTTGGCCGGGCCGGCAGCATCAGAGTTCTCGGCCGCAACCACGGCATTTCGCGACCGCCGAGGACGCGATCAATGGCTACGGCCGCGGGATGCCGGAGCGCCAGTGGACCTACGTAGATGCCTTCGGGGCCGAAATCGGTCGGACGCTCCGCTGGAACACATCGACCGGTAAGGACATTCGCCCTGTGGCCAAGTTCGCCGACGGCTGGCGGCATGCGGCGATGCAGGAGCCGAGACCGCTCTTCAACCTGCCCGCCCTACTGGCCAGCCAGGAATCACCGATTTACGTCGTCGAGGGCGAAAAATGCGTCGATGCCCTGACGGCCCTCGGCCTCCTCGCCATGACGAGCGCCGGCGGCTCGCAGGCGCCGCAGCTCACCGACTGGGCGCCGCTGGCCGGCCGCTTGGTGGTCATTCTGCCCGACAACGACGCGGCCGGGCGGAAGTATGCAGAGACAGTTACCGATATCCTCGACGGCCTCGGAGCTACGGCGGTAGTCGTTTCCCTCGACGGACTTGCCGCCGGAGGTGACGTTGCCGACCTTCTGGAATGCTGCCTGGACGACGCCGCTCGAAAGGCTCTCCGCGAGCAGATCGAGACCCACACCAACCGGACAGAGGTGGTGCCGATACAAGGCGGATCCGCTCAGCCGGTCGGTCTCGAGTATCAGCCCTTTCCCATCGAGACCCTGCCCGACTCGGTGGCCACATTTGTCGCCGAAAGTGCTGCAGCCGTTCGGTGCGATGCAGCGTTTGTGGCGCTCCCGGTGCTCACGCTCCTGGGCGCCGCCGTCGGGAATGCCCGCAGGCTGCAACTGAAACGCACGTACGAGGTACCGACGATCCTGTGGACCGGAATCATCGGCGAGTCAGGCACGGGCAAGACGCCCGCTATCCGCACGGCCCTGTCTTCCGCCTATGAACACGACCATGCCATCCGGCAGTTGGACACCCCAAGGCGACTCCTCGTTGGCGATGCCACCACGGAAGCTCTTGCCCAGTTGATGGCCACGAACCCGCGCGGGATTTTCTGCGTTCGAGATGAACTCGCGGGCTGGTTTGGGTCGATTGACCGCTACACCGAGCGACATGGCGGCTGTTCGGCGGATCAGTCGTTTCTGCTCTCCGCCTACAACGGGATGCCGCATTCCGTCGATCGCCGCACTGGTGACAGACGGCACGTTCACATTCCGCGGGCCTCCCTGTGGGTAACGGGCGGCATCCAGCCGGGCATCCTCGCCCGGGCGATGGGTGCGGCGGAGCGTGAAGCCGGCCTACTGTCGCGGCTGCTGCTCGCATGTCCCCCATCGCGGCCGCAGGAGTATTCCGACGACGATGTATCGGCGGCCACGAAAGACCGATTCGACGCAGTCCTCAAGGGCCTTTTCACTCTCGAGGGCGAGGAGTTCGTGACGCTCTCGCCAGAAGCCAAGCAAGTCTGGCGAGCATTCCACGACCGCACGGCCGAGGAAGCCAACCGGCTTTACGGTGACCTCACGGCAGCCTGGAGCAAGTTCCGCGACACGGCCCTTCGCATCGCGCTCATTCTCCATCTGGTGGAGTCTCCTGCCAGCCCCATCTCCCTGAACACCATGTCGCGGGCCCTCGTGCTCACCGAGTGGTTCAAGCAGGAAACCCGCCGCGTCTACGAGATTCTCGCCGACGCCCCAAAGCGACAGACGGAGCGGACCGAAGACGAGGCCCTGCTCACATGGATGGCCGGCCGAGGCTGGGTGACGCAAAGAGACATCGAACGCGGTGTCCGATGCTTCCGTGGAGCTGGCCGGGCAACCGCGATCTTGCGGCGCCTGGTGAAGAGCGGTCGCTTGAATGAGGAGTACCGCAGATCCGGTCCTGCAGGCGGTCCCAGCACCTATGTCTTCCGGGTGGCCGAGTTGTCACCTCCGGCTTGCAGTCAAACCGCAACACGACCGCCGCCGGCGGGCATTCAATCGGAATCTCCGACCGCGCCCAATCCCAGCGAGGAGGATCCGTGGACCCAGCTGTAAACGGTCTCCTCGCCGAACTGGACACCCTCGGCATCGTCGTGAAGGAAGAACGAGGGGAAGTCTCTGTCAGGCCCAAGCCACCGCCGGAGCTTCTCGACCGCCTCAGGCGACACAAGGATGCTCTGGCGCAAGCCGTCTGGGCAAGGGATGGACGGGCGAGGCAGGCCAAAGCGATGGAACGGCTGGCGGCCGATCGCCGTAATTGGATCGAGCAGAACAAACGCCTGGGCTACTACCGTGGCCCGGACTGAGCACGCTCCCGCGACTGTTTTCGCCACTCGCGCACGATCTGCTTGCTGTCGGTCTGCAGCGGAAAGCCCAGTTCCTTCGCTGCGATGGCCCACTCGACGGCCTTGTAGTTGTCGAACCTGCGTTTATTGGCGTATTCCCGCTGGGTCATGAGCCACACCGCGATTCGCTCGATGCTCGTGCCCGCCTGACGCATCGCGTAGATCGCCTCCGCAAGACGGCGTTCCCGATCGTCGATCGAATACTCGCGGGTCGACTTCTTGGACTTCGTCTCCCGCGCCCTCAGGCCGATGATCTTCCACCCGACTGGTGCCTGCCCGCCGACGGGCAGCCCGCGTTCACGCCGATCGGCAATGACTCTGAGAGTCCGCTCGCTGGTGAACGACCGGCCGATTTCGCCGACGGCTCGCATCATCACGGCAATGCCGCCATCCAGTGAATCAGCCGCCTCGCTTGGCAAGTCGAGGGAATGAAACCGCACCCCGCGGGCGGCCAGAGCCTGGATCACTGCGGCCCCGTCGGCAGCCGACCGAAACGCGCGATCGAGCTGCCACACGACCACATGATCACCGGGCTTGGCGCGGACAAATACCTCTCCGCCCTGCTTGCGATCAGCAAAAGGCTCACTCCCCTGGGCGTCGGTATCGCAGAAGAACCCGCCCCAGGCGATGCCGGCCGGCTCGAGCTGCCGCTGCCAGTAGTCCTTCGCCTGCTCTTCCTGGACGGCCGCAATCAGATCGGGCTTCGCGGCCGAAAGCCGTCCATAGCCAAAGCACTTGGCCCTCGGTCCGTCATTCCGGGCTTGCACGGCGTGGCTCCGTTACGCGGCGATCGTTCTCCTTTCATTTATGGGGGGCTCGGGACCACGTCGGGCATCGGGATCCCACGATCTTGCTCCTTTACCCTCTGCCAGCTACCTGCCCTTCCCCGGCCTGACCTGCTCGCCTTCTGCATCCTTGACGAGCCACTGCCCATCTTTCTTGTGGAGCAGATCGGGCAAGCAACGCACGGCCACGCTCTGTTGCTTGCGACCGCACTCAATCGCCTTGCACGCGATTTGCCGAGGCACAGCGGGGCGACACATCGCTTAGTGTCGCCACCGCCATCAGACCGATCAACGGCTGCAACCCTGCTTCTCGTCGCCGTGGCAGCCTGGCAGGTGGAAATAGCCGTGCATTGCGTTGGCCATGCGATTTACCAAGTGTCTGGCAACCGCTCGTCGCGGTCACGGCGATTTACACTGCAAACCTCCGTTGCCCACGTGGATGGATTCGCAAGTATTTGCCCAAACGCGGAGGCGGCGTATTGTTTTCCGCCTTCCCCATCCCGCCGAGCGCACGAACTCCCTCGGACAACCCGTCACAAGAGGAGTCCTGCCATGCGCTTCCGTCGATTTTCGCTCGCGTTCATCGTCGCCGTCACCAGCTTCGCGCTTGCCTTTCCCGTCGATGCCCATGCAGGCTGGACTGATCGGTACGAGGTGACGTGGTACGGCTCCTCCGGCGGCAGCTCAGTTGGATCCTCTGGCGGCAGCTCGGGAGGAGGAAGGGTTCGTCGCTGGACGGCGGCATCCAACGGGAGTTCTGGCGGCAGCTGGGGGTCGTCGGGGGGGAGTTACGGTTCCTCCGGCAGTCACGGCGGCTTGTTTCGACGGCACCGCCGCAACGGGTCGTTCGGCGGCTCCTCCGGTGGTTCATCTGGTTCTTCTTACGGCTCACACGGCTCCTGGGGGCGGTAGCAGCTTGGTCACTCGGGCCAGTACCACATGAGTAATCTTTGGTGGCTCCTCGGTGGTGGGCTGCTGATGAGCGGGATTGCCATGGCCGGCAGTCTCGCGCTGATCTTGCCCCCTCAATGGCTTGATCGGCTCCTTTTGCCCTTGGTGGCGATGGCCGCAGGAACTCTGCTCGGCGGCGCCATGTTCCACATGCTGCCTCACGGTATGGCACACGTAGGCCCAACTGCCGGCGGTTTCTGGATGACTGCCGGGTTCACGACCTTTCTGGCCCTGGAGCAGTTCTTGCAATGGCATCACTCGCATCGCGGGACGCCAAATAACGGAGCGGCAACCGGTTGGCTGATTCTCGTCGGGGACGCCCTGCACAACTTCCTCGGCGGCATTGGCATAGCCAGCACGTTTCTCATTGATCCGCACGCTGGCATGGTGGCTTGGTGCGCGGCCGCTGCCCATGAGGTGCCTCAAGAGTTGGGAGATTTCGGGGTGCTGGTTCACGGCGGCTGGCCGCCCCGGTCTGCACTGATGTGGAACTTCATCTCGGCACTGACGTTTCCCGTAGGGGCACTCCTGGCCTATGCCGCCTCCCAGCGGATCGACATCGGCGGCCTAGCCCTCTTTGGTGCGGGCAACTTCCTCTACATTGCCGCCTCGGACCTGGTCCCGGAGATCAAGGCCCCCACGGACCCGCAGGCCGCCGCCCTTCACTTTGCGCTGTTCGTCGCAGGTGTCGGCCTCGTCGCCGCCGCGGCTGCGACGTCATTTTGACTCCGCCGCTGCCGCCGAAAATACTCTCTGTATCGAAGAATCGATGCGTAGTTCCACGCTGGCATGGACAGGCCCCTCGTCCGAGATGAGGAGGACTTTTCGTCCATGCACATGCCCAGCCCGATCCTGACTGCGGTCGTCGCACTCGCTGCCAGCCTCAACGCTTCTGCGTTTCGCTCCGCCCACGCCGATCCGTTGCCAGTTGCCGGACGGCACTCCGAGGTGGAGCCGCGCAACGTCGTTCGCCTCGGCGACCCACAATTGCTCGCCGGCATCCCTGGGGCGGGGCCACTCGAGCTGGAGGAACTCCGGGTCTGGCTCACCGATCCAACGACGAACGCCCCGCTCACCCTGGACCAGCCGGCGTGGCTTCGGCCGGGTGCCGGCCAAGTCAAGGAGCTTGCCGACAATCCTCTGACTCGGGGCAGGATCGAACTCGGCCGGCAGCTGTTCTTCGACCCGCGGCTGTCGGCCGATTCCAGCGTGAGCTGCGCCACATGCCACGAGCCGGAACACGGCTTCACCGTCTCGACGCGTGTCGCGAAGGGCATCGGCGGCCAGGCGGGCACTCGCAATCCACCGGCCCTTCTCAACCGCATCATGCTCTCGGTCGGCGAGGACCGTCAGTTTTGGGACGGCCGAGCGACATCGGTCGAAGATGCGCTGCTTCATGCCCTGGCCGATCCCACCGAGATGAACGCGGAGCCGACGACGCTCGTGGACAAGTTGACGGGGATTGAGGGCTACCGGCTCCAGTTCGAGTGCCTGTACGGCGACGTGTCATGGGACGCCATCGGCTATGCAATCGGAGCGTTCGTGCGGTGCCTGGTGACGGGTGATTCCGCCTACGATGCCGAGGTCGCCTGGCGGTCGTATCGGAACCTAGACCCTGAATTGCTCGCCGAGGATGCGGACCTCGCGGCCCGGCGCACGTCGGCCCGGGAGGCGGCTACTCGCAATCCGTTCCTGGAAAGCGCCCGCCGCGGGGAGCGGCTCTTCTTCGGGAACCGCGCCTGGTGCAGCGCATGCCACAACGGAGTGAACTTCACTGACGAGGGATTCCACAACATCGGTGTCGGCCTCGCATCGCCCGAGCCCGACCTCGGCCGCTACCGCGTGACCGGCCGTGATGAGGACTGGGGTGCCTTCAAGACGCCGACGATCCGGGGAGCCGTGCATACCGCCCCCTATATGCACGACGGCAGCGTGGCCACGTTGGCCGATGTGATCGACTGGTATGCCCACGCCGGCACGTCCAACCGCAACCTCGACTACCGCTACCGTTGGATTGAACGCACGTCGCTCTCTCGTCAGGACCGCGATGATCTCGTCGCATTCGTGAAGGCGTGCAGCGGTTCACTGCCAGCTGTTGAAAAAGGCCGACTCCCACGCTGACCTTCCTCGGCATACGAGTTCCCATCCCCTTCTCCCGAGTTGTCACCCATGCACTTTTTTGATCCGAATCAGACTCAAGCCCTGCCCTCCTCGGTGTCGAACCCACGCTCTGCGCCGAATAATGGCTCCACCCTGACGCCAGAAACCATGCAGGCTGACTACGCTGCATGGCGCGCCTGCCTCACGCGCTGGAAGGACGACGCCGCTCACTGGCAGGCCGAACATGACGCCCTGCTCAAGCGTCTTGCGGACATGCAACGATTCGTCGTGGAGCACGGCACTTCGCTGACTGCCCACGAAGCTGCCTTCGGGGTAGTCGAGCAATCGCTGGCAGAGTTCGAGAGGCTGATCACGACTCATCCCGACGCAGAGCAAACGGGCCTAGCCGAGCCGCTGGAGAGTCGGCACCGCGAGTTGTCGGCCCGGGTCCGGCACATCGACGATGCCCACCAGCGCATGGCCAAACACCACGCGGAGGTAGGTTCACGGATGGCTGACTTGGAGCGGGCCACATCCGCGCCGCTGTGATCCCAGGCGTCGGCCGGCGAGGTATCAGCCCGTGAATGACGCTCGCTTTCTTGTCTTCGTGCTGGGCGTCGTTTGCATTGCTGCGATCAGCGTCGTGCTGTACCTGTGGATGATCTCGTCTGGCTCAGACGAGTAGCCTTCCACGTCGCGGCTCGCGGTCTGCACTCTCGGCAAGCTCCCCGTCGCAGCGCCGCCTGACGGACACTCAGCAGGGCTACGCAGAGAAGGCCATGCCCCTGGTCCGCATGGTCATCGCCTCGTACCTCAAGCGGAACCCTGACTTAGTCGACGTCGCCCATCGCTGCGACATGGACGGGACGGCGGAGCAGGCAGTGTGTCTGGCGGCGCTTACCTATAACCCAGAGAAGGCGGGCGTGAGCGCCTACTTCTCAGTGGCCATTCACCGGGCGATCGCCAAGGAAGTGCTGGCCCGGCAGAAGCACGAGCGGCGGATGCGGTCGGCTTGGGACTTGTGCAAGCCGCACTTAAATCCGCACATCGAGCGGATGAAACACCGGGCGGTGCAGGCGATCCAGATGCTTTCGCCGTACGAGAAGCAGCTGCTCGAGGACCACTTGATAGAGGGCGTCACGCTCGAGCGGCTCGGCCGGGAGCAGGATCTCGACCGGCGGACAATCCGCAAGCGGATCAACCGGGCTATTCAACGGCTGCGGGATGCGGAGAAGGATCTGCCGTAGCCCAAGACAATCTGCCAAAGGCAGGGGAAACCTGCCGTGAGACGCCGGAAAACTGCCCGGAGCAGTGCGAGGGGTGTGGTGAGGGACGTCGTGTGCTTGACGGGGGGGGGGGGGGGGGGGGGAGGAGAGGGGGGGGGGGGGGGGGGGGGGGGGGGGGGGGGGGGGGGGGGGGGGGGGGGGGGGGGGGGGGGGGGTGATATGAATGTCTATCCGAATCTGCCCGTAGCCTTGATCGTCGCACACGCCGAAGGAATCCCGCACATGTCTCGCCGCTATCTAAAAGCACTCTCCCTTGGGCTGGCTGCATTGGCCTGCCTGCTGGCTGTTCCTGCCTTGGCTGCACCGATCACGATCGACATGGTGACGGTAGGAAATCCGGGTAACGCCAACGACACGGGCGGCACAAATAACGGTGCCGTGAACTACGAGTACCAGATCGGTAAATACGACGTCACGATTGGGCAGTACACGGCGTTTTTAAACGCGGCCGACGCCAACGGCACAAACCCCAACGGTATCTACAACGCGTCAATGGGGACTGATCTCAACATCGCCGGTATTTCTTACACGGCCGGGGCCAGTGCCGGGGCGAAGTATTCCGTCATCAACAATGGCGGCGACAGTAGCAACCGCCCAATCACGTACGTGAGTTGGTTCGACGCGGCGAGGTTTGCCAACTGGATGACGAACGGCCAAGGTGCTGGCAGCACGGAGACTGGGGCATACACGCTCAATGGTGCGACGACCGGGAACGCCGTCGCAGTGAACCCGGGTGCGGCGTTCTACATCCCGACAGAGAACGAGTGGTACAAGGCGGCGTATTTCTCGCCGAACTACGGTGGAGTCGGCGTGCCGGGCTACTACGCCTACGCGACGCAGAGCGACACGGCCCCGGGCAACGTCGTCGGGAGTGCGGCGAATCAGGCGAACTACAGCAACGGCGTGTATTCCGTGACGCAGTCGGGCGACTATTTCTCCAACCAGAACTACCTGACGGACGTGGGCGCATTCTCAGGGAGCGGGAGTTTCTACGGCACGTTTGACCAAAGCGGGAATGTGTTTCAGTGGAACGATCTCGATGGGCTCGCATCCTCCGGCTCGTCTCGCGGGCTGCGGGGCGGCCGTTGGAGCAGCAGCAATCCGTTCTACTTGTCGTCCTCCAACAGCGACTCGTTCGACCCGTCGTACGAGTACAACTACTTCGGTTTTCGTCTCGCAAGTCCGGTTGCCGTGCCCGAGCCATCGACGTGGGTGATGGCAGCGGGTGGGCTTGCCTGTGCGGGCTGGGGTGCGTGGCGGCGTCGGCGGGCACGGTAACCTGTTCCCTTTGGCCTTTATCCCTTTATCCCTTTGGCGTAGCGAGTGGACGAGAGCGGCTGAGTTGACCGCCTTCGCCACTCTGGCGTCGCTTCGGCTCTGAGCCGGAGCGATGCTTCGCGTTATTTTTTGGGGACTGCCATGGTGGCAGGGTGTTTGCATGGCCCGCGCGGTGCGGCAACCCGTGGTGCTCATGAAGTGGTACCGGGTGGTGTCGTGGATGCTCGACCGGGTTGACCACTTTCCAAAGAACCAGCGGTTTGTGTTTGGCCAGCGGCTGGCGGAGCGGTCGATCCACGTGCTGGAGTTGCTTGTGGAAGCGACGTGGTCACAGGACAAGACGGCGATCTTAGCGCAGGCCAACCGCGAGATGGAGGTGCTGCGGTGGCTCGTGCGGCTGGCCCATGACCGGAAGATTCTCACGGCCAAGCAGTACGAGGCGGCCGCGGAGGGCATCTACGAGTGCGGCCGGATGGTGGGCGGCTGGCAGAAAGACTCACAGCGTCGGGCGGCCTCGTCACCGCCGCCGCGCAGCACGCCGAAGCGTGATCCGGAGAAGCCCTGATGCGTCGCCGGCGGTCTGGAAATCTTTTCGAGCAGATCGCTTCGCTCGGGAATCTCTTTGCCGCCGCCAAGAAGGCGCTTCGCGGCCGGGGACTCAAGATGCCGGCGGTGGCGTTTGCCGCCGACCTTGAAACGGAGGTCGTGTCGCTCTCCCATGAACTCCGAGGTGAAATATACCGCCCGGGCGCGTATCACTACTTCGAGATTTTCGAGCCCAAGCGACGGGTTGTGGCGGCGGCCCCCTTCCGCGACCGCGTGGTGCATCATGCGATCTGCCGGGTGATCGAGCCGATCTGGGAGCGGCGTTTTATCTCGGATAGTTACGCCTGTCGCCCGGGCAAGGGGACGCATGCGGGAATGCGGCGGGCCCTTTCGCACGCCAACACCCATCCGTGGGCTTTGTGCTGCGACATCCAGCGATACTTTCCTTCGATCAGCCATGGCGCGCTTTTGAACACGATCTGCCGGGTGATTGCAGACCCGCAACTCATTGCCCTCGTGCAGCTGATTCTTGAGAGCCATGCCGAAAACGGCGTGCGGGAGCATTCCGAGACCGGAGCGTTGCCGGGCCGGGGCCTTCCCATTGGCAACCTCACGAGCCAGTTCTTCGCCAACGTGATGCTCGACCCCTTCGATCATTTCGTCACCGACGTGTTGCGGCCCGGCGGCTACGTTCGCTACATGGACGATTTTTTATTGTTTGGTGAGTCCCGGGGCCAACTTCGCGAGATGGGCAACAAGGTGCGGGAGAAGCTGGCCTGCCTCGAACTGCAGATTCATCCCGACAAGTACCGTCTCGTTCGAACCCACGACGGCGTCGCCTTCGTCGGCTTCAGAGTCTTTGCCGACGGCCGCATCCGGCTCCGGGAAAAGAGCCTGAAAAACTTCCGCCGCCGCTACCGCCGCCTGCTTGCCGGTGTGCGAAGCCGACGCACGAAGCCCGCGGCCGTGACGGCGAGCGTGAAAAGTTGGGTGGCCCACGCGCGGCACGCCCATAGCGAACCACTCCGGGCCGCCCTCTTGGGCCGCCCCCGCAGGTCGGGACGGTTAGTCGTAAAGCAGGCGGACCGGGGCGGAGGGAGGGCGGAGGCATGACCGGCTCGTCTCGCGGGCTGCGGGGCGGCAATTGGAACAACAACAATCCGTTCAACTTGTCGTCCTCCAACAGCAACTCGAACGACCCGTCGAACGAGAACAACAACATCGGTTTTCGTCTCGCAAGCCCCTGCAGGCTGATATGGGCCCGATTCGGCGGGGTCCGGTGAAAGTTCTCCGGGTGCCCCGTCGGCAGTGCCTCGTGTCAGGGACTACTCCGACTTTTCCTGTGCGGCCGAATGCCTGCCTCTGGGCGGCAGTCGGCTGGACGAAGCCTGATGCCGCCACCGCGGCCCGACGGGCTGTGGCTTTGACCGGCCATGGCTGGCTGCGGGCTGCGGTGGCGGTTCTTTCTTGCAAGTGACCGCGGAAGAAACAAAGGTCTCCCGCTCAATTCACCCCCGGCTCCCGCACGACTGTCCGCACCCGGCCGCCACTCACCCCTTCCGACCGCGAATACAACCCCGCCCGATCCGCCGACAGGCATCTTCCCGAGGCCCACTGGCGTAACCCTTCGATCTTGTCGCCCGCAGTGACAGCCACGGGTACGACGTTCTGCGCAGCCTGAACAAGCGGCACGTCCAGCAAAGAAGCCAGCCTGCAGCACGACTTGATCTCAGCGCCGGTCCAGTTGGTGTCATCCGGCCGGGCCTGCTTCGCGTCGAGTTCGTAGTGCCGCGTGTAGATGCCCCAGATCGCGTCCTTCTGATCACGCCCGGGAAGATCGACAAAGAACACGCCGTCGAATCTCTCAGCACGTGCGAACTCCGGCGGCAACTTCGAGGCGTCGTTGCAGGTGCCGACGAAGAACACATCTGACTCGTGGTCGTTCAGCCATGTGAGCAGGGAGCCAAACACGCGGGCTGTCACACCTGAATCTGTCTGGCCCGATGAAGAAGCCCCGGCCAGCGCTTTCTCTACTTCATCTGCAAAGAGAACACAGGGAGCCATCGGAACGTGTCAATGACTTTGAGACAGCTGCGGAACGAATTTAGTGTCGCGGGGTAGTTCAAGTGTGCGGACTGTTGGCCGATTTTCGGGTGGGTTGATCCAGACTTCCGCTGCCGGCGTAAGCGGC
>Ga0247832_1003571_pt1 | contig 21026 bp, 21 predicted proteins | sample LaCruzMarch2015__10_FD_192407 | JGI IMG/M metagenome (GOLD analysis project Ga0247832, IMG submission 192407) | Freshwater microbial communities from meromictic Lake La Cruz, Castile-La Mancha, Spain - LaCruzMarch2015_4m | ecosystem: Environmental > Aquatic > Freshwater > Lake | place: Spain... | reverse complement strand
ATTGTGTGATGACAGTATACCTATGTATTGTTTGCAATCAAATTTACGACCCTTCAGAAGGTGATCCGGACTCCGGAATTGCTCCCGGAACTGCATTTGAAGACCTTCCAGATGATTGGGCTTGTCCGGACTGTGGTGCTATGAAAGCCGATTTTGAGGCTATGGAGGAATAATAGAAAGAGTTGAATAGAGGTTAGTTTCATATGGCCTTGAAGGAAGAAGAAACTAACCTCTGTTTATTATAGTATACGGTTTTAACACGAAAAGCGCAGAGGTGCGGATGGGCGCGGAGAAAAAGAGGGCTACAAAGGCACAAAGCTTAGGGTGTTCGGTGTTGACATTTTGGAACGTAAATAGGGGCTCTTCTATTCCTCAGAAAGTGGTTTGCGAGGTTTCCGTTTTGAAAACGTCAGCAATTTCTGAAATTCTCGAAAGTTCTTACTCGCAAACCACTTTCCTTTGAGTATCTCACCACTTTCCTTTCCTTTCTCGTTGCTCGTTTCGTTTGCCCGCTGCATAGCCACGTTCATAAGCGGCATCAATTTTTTGTTTTGCCGCCGAATCCCCTCCCATCGCTTTTATTATGTTGCCTAGTCCGTGTGTGGCGATTCCCCAAAAGACGTGTTCGAGAAAGTCAGATAATGAAAATGAACTCGGGAGGTTTTTAGAATTCCCAGCATACCCATCATCAAATCCTTTTTTGTAGGCAGCTTCCATGGCTTCTTTAACTTCATTTTTCATGTGAGTAAAGATTTTAGTGATATGATTTATAAGTTTTACATCTACAATTAATATGCCAGATGAGATTATAGTTTTCGACCAAATCTTATTTCTCCAACTTTTCGCCATACCAGGACCGCTTTTATTATTATTTTTTTTGGTAGCAACGAACGTTTGCACTGCTGACGTGGTCACATTTAGTCGGCTATAATACGTAGAGCATTATTCTTGGATGATTATCTTTGCCCATTTTGAAATTTTCATCATCAGTGAAGAAAACTTGGCTGCGATTTAGAAATCCTGACCGATTCAACTCTTTTATCCTAAATTTTACTTAAAACTAGAGAATTTAGTATTATTTTCTATGATTGAAGTAAATGTTTTATCCAGTTGAAACCCTATGCGCACAATAGGTGTTGACAAGACGGGGTTTTCTGATACTTTTAAAGTGGTATAAATCTTTGAAAATATAACAATGTTGTTTCCCAACTCAATAAAAAGATGCAAATTATCTCATAAAAATATTTCGATCTTCTTTATCTTTTTGAATAATTCCCTTTTAACTTCTTGCTTTATGGACGTTATCACCTTATCATAATTAATTAAATTATTTTCAGTAATTATATCTGTTTCATCATGTGAAATCCATTGAATAACATTATCCAAAGTATCAAAAGTTAAATTCATTGCCCAATTTGGCACAAGTTTTCTCAAATAAACAGGAATTACGGAGTCACATATTTTTATATATATCGCAAGGAGTTGATTTAAGACCTTATCAAACCAATTATCGTATTTAAATGCATCTCTAGGTATTTCGAAATATATTTTTAGTTGTTCTTTATCTATATTGTATTTAGATGAGATTATTCTAATTCGTTCTTGCAACAATGGATCAAAAATCATATAAAATTTAGCATATATATTATTTTTAAAAACTAAACCTTTTTCTGAAAACAACCAATCAAACATCATTTTTGCAATATGTTCTGTAAAACTTTGGATACTTTTTGTGTCAACTTTGCCGTCTCTTAAATCAAAAAAGAAAGGCTTTACCACGTTTGGTATAATATTTTCTTTAAGGACATTTTTAAATTCTTTCCTAAAACCAACTAGTGATTTATCAATTATTTCTTTAAGTTCATCTGAATTGCAAAAGGTATTTATTTCATCATAAAAATTACTGACTTTATACTTAGTCTTACCATATGATGTTAGACCCAATGAAACGGTAAACGATGGATTTATATCAATCGGCAGATCCCCTTTGTTTAAAGAAAAAACTTGTGAACAATCTTCGTAAACAAATTTCATTCTTGAACCGCCACCTGTTAAAACAATCATGTTAGGAGTCTCATAAATTATTGACTTTATATTTTTCAATAAACTTAAAAATTGTTCTCTCCATGTTAAATGATTATCTACTTTTAATTCTAAGATTTCATTCTGGGTTAAAGACAATAACTTCGTTTTAAAATGGTTATAAATAGATAAAAAAGCATCATTGGTTGGTGGTATCAATGATAAACTTCCACCAAATGCTTTTTCCTTATACTTTCTACATATATACATAAGATATAAATAATTATTTTCATTTGGCTCGTCTTTGTAAATAACATCATGCCACTCTTGCGACTCATTTGACATTATATTAGTTAAAATAGCTTCGTCAATCAATCTACAACCTAAGTTTTTACCATTTGGAAAATCATTCGGTTTGATAACAAAATTCTCCAAATAAGTTATATCAGTAGTAGATGAACCAATATCGATTACTAAAACTCTTCCAGAAAAACTCCCATTAGTTATTTCAGTAAAGTTATCTTTAATGTAAATTAGAGCGGATTTTGATTCAGAAATTAATTGAAAAGGTGGAAGACTTGTTATATCATCAAACAATTTTGAATATGCAGTTACCTCTTCAGTAGTCCAAGATGCAGGATGCCCGATATAAAGCAATGAATTCTTTGACGTTATTTCTTTATGCTTAATGGAGAACTCATTGTATAAAACACGAACGAAGTCTTTACCTTTTCCAGTTAATGCAAATCGATTGTCAGAAGGGGCATATTTAAAATTGAGAGAAATTTCACTTTTTAGATCAGTGCTTTTGTTTATTACTTCTTCACCAATGGAAACACTTATTTTTCCTACTTTTACGGCCGTGAGAATATTTTTTGAACCTTTATATTCAAAAATCTCTGGTTTGTCATCCCCCGAAATTTTGCAGAATGATAAAGTGCTTTCGCCATCTCCTAAATCTAACCCAACTATATATTTTATAGAAGGGTGATTATATTTTTTTATAAATTCACTTTCTAAAATTTCCGTAATTAGATCTAATAATGCACTATGTAACTTGTTTTGTTCAATATTAAATACATCAAAAGGTATCCTTCCTTGATTATAAGCCTTTGATACCGACTCGAAGTTCCCTTTTAACAGAATTGTTTCTGATTCATATGTTGAGTTTTTCATCAATGCAAACAATTGGTTAATCGCCTCATTAAATTTTGATTGCGATACCAATTGTTTAATATTTTCTAATTCAGTTAGGTTAATCATGATTTAAATTTTTGTTATACATGGTTATCACATATCGAAATATGGCTATTGAATTTCTTCAAGACTTTTCATTCGACATCTTAATTTTTAGCATGTTGCTTTTTAAATATGACTATCTTATGTGGGCTGTCTCCTCAATCATTACCCTGTTTGGGTATTTTGAAGAAATAAGAAGTTAAAACTGGAATTATAAAAACTGCTACAGTAAAAATTGAAATAACCATATCTGCTGTTTTACTTTCTAAAAATATACTAAATGTTGTTTCTGGCTGAAAATGTGTTATTAAAGAAATTGTCAGCTTCATACCTAAAACACCAATTACAATAAAAGCAATCGTTTCTAAAAAAGGAAATATTTCAATAAGTTTTACAAAGCCTTGTGCAACAAACCGCATCGATAGTATACCAATAAAAACCCCAATACAAATCATATATATATTATCAGTAAATGCCACGACGGCAAAAACGTTGTCAATTGAAAACGCCAAGTCCATTATCTCCACCAGAGCAACAGTAGCCCAAAAACTTCCCAATACACCAACAGTCGCTCGATAAATCCAATTAGCCTTTTTGTCCATGTAATCATCTGTCGGATCATCAGGGGTTGATTTCCCTTTGAAGTAAGAATAGGATAAATACAACAAATATAATCCACCTAATGGCTTAAGCCACCAAATTTGAACTAACCATGATGCAAATATCAAGCATAAGCCTCTAAAGAAATAAGCACCAAAGATACCATACCTCAAGGCTTTTGTTCGCTGTTCTTTTGGCAAGTCCATTACCATAGTTGCTAGTACGGCTGCATTATCAACAGAAAGTAGACTTTCAATTACTATTAAATTTATAATAATTAAAGCAGCGGCTTGCAAATCATTTCCAAAAATTTGATGTAAAAATTCCATTTGTTGATATTATTTATTGGTTATGAATTAAAGTTACAATGCACAATCGTCCACCTTCTTCCGTGGAAAGTAATATATGTTTACCCTGCGTCAGCTCTATTTTTGAATTAATTGGAATTGGTTTATTTTCAGATTTATCATACATAGAATATAGATTCCGATTTATTAAATACCATTTGTCGTTAACTAAATGAAAATCTGCAACAGGAATTCTTTGCTGTTCCGTAAGTTTTTCATTCGGAAATATTGTCTTATTTACATGCCATTGATAAACAATTAGGCCATTATAACCTATTAAGCGATGATTATCATGTGTAAACGTACCCATTTTTTTTGGCGAATAAAAATCAATTACAGGTAAATTACCTTTATACGAAGTCCCACAATATGGACACTTTGGCCTAACCTTAATATCGAAAATATACCATTTCATTTCACATTGCTTGTTAAGACAAGGTTGCAAAAAATCAACCGTTTTAACAAGTGCTTGTTCCCAATCATTTGCCGTTGGCCTTTCAGAAGGATTGTGCAAGCCATCAATAAAGGCTCTGTTAAATAGTTTAACAAGATAAGGCCCCAATATAGTATAAGGAATTTTGTTAGTATCTGCCCAAGGCAAGGAATATCGATTTGTCGTTTTTAAATTAGGTCGATTTGATTCATCGGAAGGATGTTCAATAAACAGAGCGCGCTCACCCATTTGCAACAGATTATCGATATCCGGGTCTGCACTATGGATTTTTTTACCCCGAAGGGGATGCCTAAAAAGCAAATACATATAAAATAAAACCGACAAAGCATGTTGGTCGGTTGTTCGATTGGGTAACTTTATTTTAGGATCACCTTTAGGAAGATGTAATGTTGATAATACTTCCGGAGCGATAAAATCCGGGGTGCCAACTACCTCAGGTGGGTACATATCCGGGACTACTAACCCATCAATATCAATTATTGCGGCACTTCCCGTAACAGGGTCAATCAAAATGTTTTTATAGGAAAGGTCTGAGTGCGCAAGCCCAGCGGCGTGCATGCGTCTCATTGCCCTACTGATATTTATACAAATTCGCAAATAGGTTATCAAAGTTCCTTTTTCTCGATTATCAAGGAATCGATTACGATTGGAGGCAGAAGCAAACCATTTCCCTTCTTTCTCTTTACCTTTAATTTTAAGTATATCATTATTTATTGAGCCGTGCTCAAAAAAAAATTTCTTTTGATAAGCTGGGGTTATAACCCCAATCTTTCCATTGTATTCAACCACTTTATGAGGCCAACAAAACAAGTTTTGCCAATACTCACCTCCCGTTTGGTTAAAAATTCGTTCTTTGTATATTCCTGTAATTTTATTTAACCTATCTTTTGTTGCAATATATTCGGCTGTTCCCTTTTTTAAATTTCTAAAAAAAGCAACTACATAGGATTTATCAGGACTAAAATACACATCTTTCATGGTACCTTGACCAATTATAATGTCTTTAAATTCCACTATTGTGCCATCTAGGGCTTTTGTTGTAATCTTCTTAGCCATATGATTCATAGATTATTGCAAGAGTTCTATCATCATGATTACCGGGAGACCAAAAGTCCAACCAATTCAATAATTGGGTTGAAATTTCAATCGATTCTCTTGAAAAGTCAATATGGTCATTCAAATCTTTCCATAGTTGTTTCCAAAATTCACTATTTTCCAAATTGGTTTTAGTCTGGAATTTAGGATCATAAATCCCATCTGTCATTAATAAGATCGCCGCAAACTTGGGAATAATCTCGACGGAAATACGTCCCGCCAACGTCAAACTATCCTTAAATATTTCAGGCATAGTTAAAAAATATGTTTGTCCTGAAAATTCTCCCTCTTCTGGATAATGCATTATAATAGGCTTCTCGCCATGTGTGTAAACTCCAATAGGACTATCACCTACTCCAAAAGTAGAAATAAACCAACCGAATTCAAACTTTTTGAAAATCGAAAATGCAATTGTTGTCCCAAAATCTTTTAATAAGTTATTCGTTGAATTTGCTTCTTGTTCAATTACTTTATAAGCCGAGTGTGCTGCAGCCGCTAAATGGGTATAAAGTAATGCTTTTAATGGCGATTTAAAAGCATCCTTTTCATTTTCAAATTTTTTAATAGCATTCTCAATTTCTTGATATTGATCCTCTGAAATTTTTTTAAAATGTTCCGTTATAACCTCACAAGCCAAGGTTGAACCTCGCCTTGAATATTTTGCAGAACCTGCACCGTCTGCCACAATTACCAAAGTCCATTTTGAAATCTCGTTATAATAAACACTGAAATGGTCGTCTCTAAATTTTCCTTCCTGCGCATGGGATCGTCCTCGTTGGCTTGCAACAACAACATGTCCTTGCTCAATATTTAAATGCTCATGAGCATTATCCGGCTTCCAATATTTATCATTTTTATCGCTTGGGAAACTTTTCCATAATGAACGAGGATCTGGATTAATAACCAAAGGAATGATTTTTTCTAACTTTGGTTTGCCATCATCAAAATCAATTAATTTATAAATTAGTATTATTTTAAAATCTCCAAAACTTGTTGGCGTACCCCAGATTTTATTTTTGGTTTTATCAAAGTTTAAACCACACGACTCCAATCCTTTAAGTTCAAAAGATTGGAGTTTGTCCAGACCGAGTTTAACAACATCTAATTCAAAACTATACTCTTTACCTTCTATTCCATTAGGTAACAGGATGTTTGTTTTGCTAATATTTTGATAAATAATTAATTCCTTTGCGATAGAAAAATCCTCATATGGGTTTTTCAAAAGTGCTTCCTTAAAAATTTCAGGATTTAACAATAGATTGAGTTCTTGGAAAAGTCTATCGTATCTTGATTTCCAATATTCAACTTCTTTCTTCAGATTTTTATTCTCAATTTCTATATCGTTTACAACAATTAAAGGAACATTTTCGCTCCTTGATTCCGTATAATCGATATTTTTGGTTGTTTTATTTTCTTCATCGGACATATCAAAAAACAATATTTATTATTGGTGGAGGAGGAGGAATTGTAGAATCAATTACACTGTCAATGCTTCGATTTCCAACATTTATTGTTTCTGTAACTTTTATAAAATACATTTTCAAACTGTTGCTATCCATTGTATCCAAAGAAACAACAACATCTGTTAGTTCTTTTAAGAAAGATTCTTTAGCCTTTGGACCTGCAGCGCAAGCAACAATGTTCCCAAAATTTCTCATTTTTACTCGAGGCAGCGTTTCTCTATAAAAACCAATGTCTGATGGACTACCATCTGTAAGAATGAAAAGGAGTGGTTGCCAATCAATTCTATCATCAGAAGAATTCAAATTCAATTCCTTATCGTAACATTCGCACAAAACTTCTAATGCTTGACCCAAAAAAGTAGCTCCCGATTGAGGAATATTTAATGGTGGCAAAATAAATTTTTCCAAAGATGTAAGCGGGCAAATCTGTTTAACGTGAGTATCAAATGTAATGATACTCAACCAAACAGTTTCAAGATTGGATTCTTCTTGGCGCAGCAAATCGAGCATCGTTTGCAATCCAACTTTTACCGCTTCTACAGGTTCACCAATCATCGACCCTGATGTATCCAAAAGCAGATAAACAGGCAATCGTTTTAGCATTTTTATAAAAGATTGATTTCGGAAGGCAATGGTGGCAACTCATCCAATCCACCAACTTCTTTACCGCTATCTACTTTTACGCTAGCTCCAGCTATACTTGAAGACACCCACTTGAAATATGCAGCAATTGTTGCCGCATCCAAAGTATCTAAGTGAATTACGGTTTCTGTAATTTGCTTCAAAAATGTTCCATCTGCTCCCGGCCCTGCTGCACAAGCAACAACAATTCCTGTTTTGCATTTTTTAAATTCATTAAGACCGACATCCACACTATCCGTTGGGTATCCATCAGTAAAAATGAAAACGAGGGGTTTCCAATCGCCTTTTGTGTCGGCAGTAGATTTTTGAACTTCTGAATTAATTTTGTCGGCAAGTAATTTAAGGGCAGCGCCCATCGAGGTTCCTCCACTTGCGATGATGGAAGGAATCTGGAAAGACATCAATTCTGTTAATGGAACCAATTGTTTGGCTGTACTTTCAAATGTGATAACGCTTAAATAGGCGGTTTCAAGTGCATAAGGATTTTGACGAAGTGAACTCATCAAAACTTGCAATCCGTTCCTTACGGATTCAATCGGTTCACCGCTCATTGAGCTGGAAACATCTAAGACGAGGTAAACAGGTAATCTACGCATGGTATAGGTATGGTTTGAGAATTTGAATGAATAAATCTGTTTCGTGGGTATCTCCAATAGCATGAAACTCCCACCCTCCATTTTTTCGATAAACCTCAGCAAAAGTTACGGAACGTTTTCCATTAGAAGTGGCATCATTGGATAAATTAAATCGAGCAATTTCTTGCCCTTTAGCATCAACAGCACGAATGAATGCATTATCTACCATACCAAAGTGTTGGTTTCTTTGTTGGCCTTGGAAAATACAAACTATAAAAAGAATTTTATGAATTCGTTCGGGTAAGGAATTGAGTTTAACAATGATTTGTTCATCATCACCATCACCTTCACCGGTCAAATTGTCTCCAGTATGAACAATGTATTCACCAGTTGCAATTAGTTGTGCAACTTTTTGAACGATTTCTGGCTTGGACAAATTTTGATAGACACCAAAATTACCTGATGGAGCTGTCAAATTGTTAAAATAAATGACATCACTTTGCTGTAATGGCAACCTACCTCCGTTTGACATTTTACCTTCTTTACCCAGATTTGCGACTTTATCATCCTTGTCCAGGCAAAACGCAATCGCATCAAGGTCATAATCAGAATCCTTTTTAGCACCAAAAATGCTACCTAATAAACCTTGCTTTGGTTCACGAATGTCCCAACCTAAACCAATCGTAATGGTTGATAGATCGTAGACATCTATGCCTTGCTTGTTTTTCCTAAGGTCAATAATCTCACCTTTTTTTAAGTTTATAACTTCCATTGTTTTTACTTATCAATTTGTATTCCTTTTGAATATTTTTCTACAAAATATGATAGGTCTTGTTTGTAACCAATACCAGCAGCTTCAAATTTCCAATTTTTGTCCTTTCTATATAATCTTCCAAACTCAACAGCACTTTCAATTGAAAAATCATCATCAAGTTCAAACTTGGTAATTACATTTCCAGTCGTATCATCAACGATGCGAATATATGCATTTCGTACCTGTCCAAAATTTTGCTTTCTTAATTCGTATTCATAAATACTTACTACAAAAAGGATTTCATTGACTGCAGGGCTGACCTTTGTCAAATCAATTTCAATTATTTCATCATCACCCACATCACTATTCCCACCAGTTGGGTCATCACCAGTATGCCTTACCGCGCCTTCTGGGCAATTAAGATTACCGTAAAAAATGAAATACCTTGCTAAGGGCAAGACTTTGTTTTTGTTAAGCATAAATGCAGATGCATCGAGATCAAAATCTGATCCAGTACCTTTGTTTGGATCCCATCCTAAGCCAACTCGAATTTTTGAAAGTCCAACATCTATTCGCTGTCCTTTTTTCAGATTGATTACTTCCATAATTTTGAAATTTACAGATTCTGTGAATAAGATCTGACAGATAAATGAAACAAAAAATGCAAGAATTGCATCAATTACGCTTCAAAACCTCTGTTTTTACGTTATTTCATTTTAATATGTATGATAAAGATAGATTGAAGCAGAATAGCTGGTTGCCAAATAAGAAAACCAAATATTTTTATATCAATTGTACGCATCATAACTTCCTTATCAAAAGTTAAGGACAATATTACGATGGGATTTGTAAATTTCCAAGCAGAATAAATGGAAAAATAAAAAATCACATATTTATGCGATATGCCTACACCAAGTGCTCATCCTAGAATCCCAAACTCCAACCATCCACTTTAATGTATCAAGGATCACCAACAGAAACGTATTATAGTTTTCGCCGCCGTCCCCCCACACCACCGGACGTACGTACTCCGTATCACGGCGGTTTCCGTTAACCTTTCTTCCTTGTCATTTCTGTGTAGATCGACCGTAGGCCCTGTTGGGCGAACCATTTGTTGCTCATTGCTCGGCTGGTGGCGGGGTGATTAGACTTTGCCCACCATCCTTGCCGATACATTACCACGTTCCAGCTTTTCTTTTCCGATATGCCCATAGCGTATAACATCTTGAAGATGCTATACTTTCGCCCGCATTGCTTAAGACGGTAGCATCTCAATTTCCGACGTATCCAACCATCTATGGTTTGGAAGCCGCTTAACCATTTGTTTGCTTTGCGGAAGTAGGCTGTCCAGCCCATGATCATTGTGTTTAACTCCGATATGACCTGTTCAAATTTCACCCCTCGGTTGCGTTGGCATATCTTCCGGATTTTCTCTTTCAGACGTTCTATCGACTTGTCTGCTACTCGGACGTTTCCGCCGCTTAACAGCGTATAGCCTAAGAACTTAACATTTGAGCAGTGCCTCACCCCGCTCTTCTCGCGGTTCACACGTAATTTCAACTTTTCCTCAATAAACTTTATGACAGAGTCCATAACCCGTTCTCCTGCTTTTTCGCTCCGAACGTATATGTTACAGTCGTCCGCGTATCGGCAGAATTTGTGGCCTCGGAGTTCTAACTCGCGGTCTAACTCATCCAGAACGATATTGGATAGCAACGGGGATAGCGGTCCGCCCTGGGGGGTGCCTTCCGTGCGTTGTTCCTCTATGCCTCCTGACATGAGGCCCGCTTTTAAGAATTTATTGATTAGCCGTAAAAGTCGTTTGTCTCCGATCCCTTTGCTTAGCCGATTCATCAGTCGGTCGTGGTTGATTTTGTCGAAGAATTTCTCCAAATCTATGTCAACCACCCATTCGTAGCCTTCCGATATGTATTGCATTGCTTGGGTAATCGCATCGTGTGCCCCTCTCCCTGGGCGGAAGCCGTAACTGTGCTCGCTGAAGTGTGGCTCATAGTAGCGGTTTAGTATCTGGTGTATCGCTTGTTGTAGTAAACAGTCTTTTACTGTCGGTATTCCAAGTATTCTCACCCCGCCGTTTGGCTTGGGTATCTCCACTTTCCTTACCGCGCTTACCGTGTAATGCTCGCTCAATACCTCCGTTCTAAACGTGTTGATTTCTGCGCTCAGCCAGGTGCCGAGTCCCTCAACACTTACGCCGTCTATGCCTGCACTCCCTCCGTTGTGTCTTACTTGTTCGTAGGCTGTTGTTAGATTCTTGTAGTCTACAATCTCTTCCAGTAAATGTTCGGTCTCGGCTTGCTGGTTTTTCAGTCGCGATTGCAATTCAACGACCTGTTTACTTCGCTTCCCGATTCCGTCGGTTAGCAGAGTATTGGGTGGCATATTCTGTGATCCAAACATGTGTGTCTGGCCCATTTTCTGCTGTCTTTGCTGTTGCTTTTTGCTTTTACGCATTGTAAAGGCTTGCCTTTTGTTAACGAATTTGGGCCTTCCCTTCTTCTACTCTTCCGGTACTATGCCCGCTGCTGACTCCTACACACACAGGTTTCTTTGACACTCGCACGCGTCTCCGACAACTTCTGCCAATGCAGGCCTCCCGGGGTAAGCCGCCTATCTTGCTATCCGTCGCGCTGGATTTACCCTTCTGACCTCCGTATGACTATTGGGTTGCGTGATTCATGGGTCACTTTCCCGGTCAGAATGGCCTTATATCCAGTTTCTGTACGTCGCAACGTATATTTGTCTACGGCTTCCTTCAGATTCCACCTCGCGGTGGACACCCTTGCCTTCGACTATGAGATTCCTGTCATAACGGCTCTCTAAGGACTTTGCTACCTAAAATTACCAGCGGGTGTGGATGTTGCATTCCGTTCATTTTATATTTTTACGATTGACCACAAAATTGCAATGCTTCTCAAAAATGTAAAAGAAAGCATGGAAATTCCAAGCAATGTTAGATGTAACTCTTAGGGCTTAACCGCCGCCGGGGGATGCGCAGCCGCACAAACCCATCCCCTACCCACAAAGCCCCCAGCGTTGGCGGTTGAGCCCTAAGAGTACTTGGATTTAGATATTGTGGTTGAATACAACCTAACCTACCTTAGTATATCTTCCACAAGACTTACATTCCCACCCATAATCATTTGGTGCAAGGAAATATCCCTTTTCAACAAAAATATGTTCTTGTTTCCCTTTTTTATAACCCTTACAAGAAGAGTTACTACATTCTTTGTGGCTGTGGTCGCCAACCATTTTTTTCAATTTTTCGTTCGCCATAACTTTGTGAATTTTAGATTTTAGTGAAAAAGATGCGATTGCTATTCAGGTAGGGTTATGAGACCCTATTAGAATTAAATTTGTGGGTTAGAAACTCTAAAAAGTTTTCAAACCTCCCAACTTCTAATCCATTTTAGAATTTTAGAATTTTACCTGCATAGATTGGGTGATGATTTCCCTTAAATTTTTCAGATCTTGGCTCAATACGTTTTTTAATACGTAATAAACCACTTCTTTTTGATCTAGTTGTTCTTTTAAGGTGACTGGAATCCAGAGTTTGGGGTGGAGTTGAAGCCTGTGATATATAGGAGCATGGGGGTCGATAAACTGTCAATGTAAAACAGGAGCGAACTGTACTGGGATTATTCCTTCCAATAATTCGGAAATTCCGGGACGAATTATGATTGACAATCCAATTGCTATCCCAGCATATAATACTAAACTGCCATTATCTTCTTGTATTGCAGATTGAATTGGATTTGAAGTTTTTGAAATTACCATATGGATAATCATGGCAATCCAAAATAACACAAAAAGAACAACCCAAACAATTGCAAGAAAAACTGAAAAGTAAGTAAATAACTGAACCGCCAGATCAAATCCAGTATAACTATTCATTAAAACCATCTGAATATCCTTCATTGGGACTGAAATTTCAGATATAAGAATGGCTGCGGTTAAAAAATGGATACATTTCAAGAAATGCACTGAAAATGGAATTTCGCCTAGACCATATCTTCCCTTCATTCTGGTCTTAATGAAGTAGTTGGTCAAGTTAAAAGTTAAAATTCCTGAAAAAAACAACGCCACAATCAAAAATGCATTCATTATTGTAAATTTTGGTTGGTAAACAAAAGAGAAATCGTCCAATTGTTGAGGTTAGAATACTTAATTGGAAATACGCCAGGTCTAATACCAGACTGGGTAGTTTCCCAAAAGACAAATCGTTTGCCTGATATTGAAAAAGACGGACCAATTATTGGGAGGTTTACTGCTATTACGGCATGTCCATATTGTTCGCTCGTCATCAATGCAACATCATAACCGTAGTGTGATAACAAAGCGAATAAAAGCAGGCTTCTAGTATCGCAATCCCCATCCAAATTAGCAGCAAATTCAACCGGCGTTAATAGACCATACCTTTCAAAAGGACGGCATTGGCCTCCCGTTCCTAAATAGTCATTTATAAACCTGTCATTGTATATACTTGCGTCGCATGGTCCCTCTAAAATTAATTTGTAAGGAATATCCTGTATACAAGAAACAATTACTTCAGCAAATTGAATATCTGAAAATTTATTTACACTTTTCAATGAATCAAACATTGCAAAGACACCACCAAGTTTGGAAACATCGGATTGATATAAATCATAAAAAACTGATTTGAAATCATTTTGAGATTGAACTAAAATTGGACTGGTGTTTTTATGAATAGTTGAAGCATTTAGATCAGATTTCCAAACCGAAATATAACCCTGATAATTATTATTATCATAATCCTTCCATATTCTAAAATTTCGAATTAACGTGTCTACAGGTTTTTTGACATTAAGACTATCCTTAGTATTATTTACAGAAAGGCTATCATCCGGGCGATTCACGTTAAGTACTTCTTTATCAGGTATTTCAGTTCTAATTTCTCGATTTTGATCCAGCTGGGATTTATTTTCAACTTGATACCCGTCACCAGATATCGATTTATAAAGCGCAAAAAGCACAAGAATAAGATATAGGATGCCCAATATATTTAAAAAACTCATGCCAATAAACCGAAATATTGGCAAAGCAAAAGATGCAAAAAAATAAAGTACACCGAATATACCTAAGACTAATAAAATCGGCCAAATCTTTATAAATAATGCAACTAAAATAAGCATCACGAAAACAAAAGATATAACATCCCATACACCTTCTAATAAGTTATGTTTTTTTGCAGTTTTTATAGATCCTGAGACATCCCCGCCATTAACAGTAACGGGTTGTTCGCTAACTTTAGTAGAAGGGATCTTTTCTCCAGTATGAATGGTTGGCATTTCTGGAGGATCACCTACCATAATAGGGCCCCCTTTATCATCTTCTTCTAAAACTAGCTTTTCAATTTTATCAAAATGTTTGATATAAGCAAAAACGGTACAGTTGATACTACCAAAAGACTTGTCATCCTCGATTATCCGGTCCGAAAGTGTTATATCAGTTGCTCTTAAATCATAGACTGCAGCATTAAAAAAACGTTTTGTACCATCTGCTAAATGAACCACTATTAAAGTTGATGCGGGTAGTTTACTTGAAAAAACATCTACTGAGAGTCCTTCTGGAAAAACATCATTTTCTGTATGCCTTCTAAAATCGCCCTCATTAATTGAGATTTCGGCTTCTATAATTTCTAAATCAAAAATTTTTTCCCTATCCAGGCGATTATCCTGAAAATCAAGAAAACCCACATACTTTCCTTTTAAAGTACCTTTAAAATAAGTACGGCGTTCTACATGTTCTATTTCGGTCCTATATCTGTCCATAATATATATAATCTATAAGATTTTTTTCATCCTCAATCTTCTTATCATCGGTTTTAGGTTTTGTATTAAATGGTGGATCAAGATAACGCTCCTCCCATTTAATCTCTTTCGCATATTTTCCTTTAAAAATAGAATCGTACGATTCTTTAAAAGATTGATACTCATCTAAAACGATTTTAAATTCAATATCCTTTTTAATTTGATAATACTCGTTTGAAACATTTAAAAAGCCCTTCAGAAGCAATGGAGCGATAAAAACAAGAATGACTGCAAGTGTAACTAACCAAGAAATAGGATGTTTGGTTGAAAGTAAAATAAGCCTATAGGTGTAAAAATTTGAATCATTTAATATTGAACTCATCCTATAAGAAAGCCGTTCATTTTCTTTCACCTTTTCGTTAATCACGGATTTATACTTTTCAACTAAACCAATGTTCGACCTGTTTGGATTCCGTGTATAGCCACTAATAATCGTATTAATTATTGACGTTTCTTCTTCAAAGTTTGTCTTTGAAATATTTTCGTAAGTCAATAACAATTGTTTTTTGTATTCAATAATATCATTAGAAACCCAAGAACCTAAGAGTAATATTTCTATTGGTTTAGAAATGAAAATAGCGATAAAAACAATAATTAGGTGTTTTCCCAAAAAAAGGGAAATAGTTGCTCTTGGCTCCTTCTTTCTGGGTAGCAGATTTTTGGAAAGCGTAAATAACAGCAGTAAATAAATACTTAGAATCAAGCCAACAAAAATGACAGACATCAAAACCGACACAAAATTAGAACCAAACAAATTCAAAAAGGCAACCAAGCTGCTTATAAAACTTAAAACAAATATGAATAGGACAAAAATGCCTATCATACCGAAACGAAATCTCAAACCTGGAGTACCTTTTCGAATTATGGTAAAATCATCACCAGATAAACCATATAAAAAATGAGATATTTTACGCATAACTTAAGTTTTGGGATCGTCATTAAATTTCACAAATAAGGAAGGGTCTGCATCTATTTTTCGTTTCATATCTTCTTCATATTTTTCAAGCGCATAAAGTGCCAGCCTTTTTTCTGTGTTTTTAGCGGCAATTTGATCACCTGCAGATTTTTCCACATTCAAATATTGCACAAAGTCTCTTTCTTGCCCTTCTTTGTCCTTGTAATAGTTATATATAACATGGATTCCTTCTTCTGCCTTAATTAACTCTTTGATATTTTCTTCCAAATAATCGTAAGGGGTTTTAATTAGCATGAGTTTAAAAAAGATCGGGGTAAGTTCAATGGTCATGAAGAGTAATGTAACAAAAAGAGAAATCCAAAATCCTGCAATTTTATGTGCCAATTTTATTCGCTCTAAAAGTCCGTCTAGACCATTCGCAACCACTTTTCCGTTATTTATTTCATTTCGCTTTTGTTCTTCAAAAGCATTTAAGGCCAGATAACTTTGATCGATTAGCTTCTGATTTTTTTCTCTGAGTGCATTCAATTCCTTTTCATACGTGTTTTTTAATTCTTCAATTTTCTTCGCCTCTGGCCCAAATCCTTCAGGACCACTGTCTCCTTTCGTTTCACCAATAAGGTCATTTATGAGCTTCTTCAAATATACTTCTTTCTCAAATACCTCCTTCTGCCAATCTGCAATTTTTGCATTTTCACCATTAATCCGTCCACTATAAATTGTATCAATTTCAGATAAATATTCACGTTGTTTTTCCATCTGTGCTTTATGTAATTCGACATCAATTTCAGACTTAAACATCCGTATTTCAACGGGTTTAGAGATGGTTAGTGCAATAATTGCCCCCATAATAATTCGAGGGAAGGCACCTTTTAACTCGTCCCAGGTAATGGCTTCCGTACCATCCCCTTTTCCTGTACTAGTAACAATAAAACGATCAATATTAAAAATCATAAGACCCCATACAAGTCCAAAAAATATAGACATGATTGAGACTGACATACTAAACTGTTGATCCAAAGACGAACCCCGAGGTTCAAAAATAGTATAAAAAGCATATCCTCCAGCGATTCCGGCCATTAACCCAGTTGCTACGATGATACCACCTAAGCACATATACTTAATTTGATCACCATAAGTTGATCTTTCTAGGATATAACGATCTCCTCCAGCCGCGCGCCAAAATTGACGCATGATCCAAGATGGTTTTGGTGTTACGTAGTATGGACGATTCATGGCAAAATAATTTTAGGTTGAGATACAGAGAGTGTGAATTTTATTGGTTTAACCTCAAATTCATTTAAATGTAATGAAGTATTATATACAATAAAATTCTTACGTATAAGAATTCTTTGCCTTTTGGATATTTTCAAGGGATATGGTTCTGTTTTTGGGGTATTTAATTTAACAGAGAACTGATCTAAAAGATATTGATTTGATGGACCAACAGTTGCAGTTTGCTGTAACTTCCCCCAATTCCCGTAAAAGAATAATGTGATATGTTGTTCCATTGATTTTTGCAGTATTGAAAAACCTGTAATATTCCCAGGATAATCACCATATCCCAAAATTTCAATTTTGTAACATCCTTTGACCTCCCAAGAAAAAGTAGAAACAAGTTGTCCATTTTGATAATTCGGAATTACTGCAAACCGTTTTATACTCAATGATTTCACAAGGAGTAGATTTTTAACCCATAAAATAACCATCCATATAAAACCGCTTTTCTTTGACTTTGTACCCATTTTCTATTAATTGATTGTGCGTTTTGCTAAAACAATATAAATTTTACTGGCTTCCTAACCAATTTAAGTTACTACCAATATAATGCCAAAAAACACCTAAAACACTCACTCAACCAAATATTTCCCATATACGTACCCATTTATTTCCCAATTAACATCATCAATTAAAACTTCCGCTTCAATAAAAATCCAGGGATCAAAATCCGTATTCAAAATCGTTACTTCATCACCGGCAGTTAAACTGGCCATGATCGCATAATTGGTCCCAGGTCCTTGTCGGATATTCAATTTCTCAACAGCCACCGTAACTGGTTGGGAAGGATAAAAACGCGAAGACTTTACGGCAGGGCTTGGGCTGATTCGGTTTTTAGTAATTCCGCTATTCCGATAAGTCGTTCGTTCTGTGCTCCTTGAACCTTGATTCGAAGGATAATAATTTGTTCGATTGGAGGTACCACCGCTGCATACCCCGCAAGCACCGCCGCTGTTACAATGTACGCAGTAATTGCAGGTCGTGCAAGCGCCACAATAAGCGGATCCGGAACAACGGCCGCAAATAATTGGTTTCGGGAACTTTACAGGCAGACCGTTGAAGAATACCAGGCTACTGAATAAAACAAATACTAGATTTTTCATTTTAAAAGTTTATGAATAAAATATAAGGTAAAGTCAGCAAGTATGATACCAAATCTGATGAACTTTAGAATGTGACCGATTATAAGGAGGGATTTGTCACATGGATTGCTATGTTAGTTGAAACAGTAGGAGTATTTGTAATTTACAAAATCCACATCTGTACATTAATATTAAGTATCAATATGTTCCGGGTATGTTGCAATTTCCTAGAAAATCCCGCAATTTCCACAGTTAAATCAGCCCATTCCATGAAGCTGCCTCCAAATATCATAGCCGAACCGCCCAACTCCTCAAAGAAACCACCCAATCCTTCAGATCAACCAACCCATTTCCCGAATAAACCGACCCAAAGATCGGAAGTTCCAACCCGCAGCATCTCTCAGCCGCCGCGTTTCACAGTTATCCCAACCAACTCCTTGGATCTTCCAACCAATTATTTATGTATTCCAACCAACTTCATGGATGAAAAAGCAAAAAAACATCATAACGTAGGTTGCTTTCTGGCGACCTCGCCTGCAAACAAGGCTCCGGGCGGTCTTTTTTGTTGAATTTGAGTTCCACTGATCCCATTGTCCGCCCGCTTTTGATCAACCAGCAAGGGAGAACACCGAACTGCTGCTTGCTTGCTGGATAAAACCAGTCTTCCAATCTAACTTACCATGCATTTCTTATGAATAATCGCTTGCCTGATCCATGAAACGCGGCACTTTATCCGTGAAATTTGATTTTTCCAGTCTAACTAAAAATTAGTTAACCTGCTTTAGGATCCATTGGCCCGTTTTTGACGGAAAACTTCCCCCGATTTGTAACTTTTTTGGAAGGTAAAAAACCTAAAAAATGGCCTAAAATGGGCCCCAAAAGGCGCTTTTTGCGTTTTTTTGAAAAAGCGAAGGGTGCAAAATGGTCCAAATTGCCCCTAAACCCGTGGAAAACTTCGCCAAAAATGTAATTTTTTTTGAGGGGGACGTACGATCATATTTGTGGCAAGTCAAGGGTATACTGAACGTCGCCTGAAAGGCAGCATTCATTGTCATGCTGAGCGCTGATTGTGTATGATTTGGGCCGAAGGCCTTGTACCAATGCAGACAGCGCGAAGTAGACTTGGCGCAAGTATTATTTCATTTTTCCACTCTTTAAATTTTTAAAACATGTCAAAATCTGTCGTACGCAAAATGTCGTACAAAACACTTACCCAGTCTGAACTGGCCACTTTTGCGGCCAATGTACACCAACGTATGGCTTCCCGCCCGGAATACCAGTCTTTTGCTGCGGACATTGCCAGTCTGGCCGAAAAAACAGAGGCCTATACGCAGGCATTGGTGGATGCAGCAAGCCGCAGTACCGCATCCATTGCGCAAAAGGAATTGGCCAAAAACAGTGTACTCAGTGCCCTGGATCGCATTGCCTTTCTCCTCGACTTCAATTTTACGGGTCAGGACGTGTGGGTGATCAATGCGGGCATGGAAATGATCCGCGATCGCCGGGTAAATCAAAACAAACTGGAAGCGCCGTATCAATTGCGGGCCATCAACAAGGGCGTGAAAGGGGAAATTTCGCTGCAATTCCGGTTGCCGGAACCAACACGCGTGCGCAACAATGGCGTGGAATACTCAATGGATAACGGCGAAACCTGGCGCAACGGCACTTATGGTACACGTACGACCATCCGGGTGTCCGGTTTGCCTTCGCGGCAGCTGGTGCAGTTTCGGGTTTGTTCCTTAGGGGCATTTCAGTTGAAAAGCGCGTTCTCGGAGGTTGTGGAGGCGTTCGTGGTTTAGGAGTTGGCGAGGGGAAAGGGGTTCCACGGAGGAGCTCGGAGGTACGGAGTTACACAGAGTTTTTATTTGTTCTGTGTCATGCCCGCCCATCCGGACTTTTCATGGAGCCCTTTTTTCTCCGCGCAACTCCGTACCTCCAAGCTTCTCCGTGGAACCCCTTTTTCCCTCTACACCCTCCCCTCTAAATCGGTATTTTTTTCTCCGTGCAACTCCATACCTCCAAGCTTCTCCGTGGAACCCCTTTTTTTCTCGTATTACTCAAAAAATCGTGGAACCCCTTTCTCCGCGCAACTCCGTACCTCCAAGCTTCTCCGTGGAACCCCTTTTTCCCTCTACATAACTCTTAAAACTTAAGGACCACCCCCTCAATAATCCCACAACATTCATCCATCTGCACCTCCGTCATCACCAAGGGCGGTGCAAAACGAATAATATTGCCGTGGGTAGGTTTCGCCAGCAAGCCGTTGGCGGCCATTTCCATACAGATATCCCAGGCCGTTGAACTTTGTTCGGTATCATTAATCACGACTGCATTCAGCAAACCTTTGCCGCGTACCAGGGTAATCAGGTCCGGGCGTTTCTGCTGCAACGCGTTCATGCGCGCGCGGAAAATCTCGCCGAGTTTCGTGGCATTTTCTGCCAAATTTTCATCTTCTACTACTTTCAAAGCTTCCATGGCAACGGCACAAGCCAATGGGTTTCCGCCAAACGTGGAACCATGTTCGCCCGGATGCAGGGTAAGCATTATTTCGTCGGAAGCAAGCACCACACTCACGGGCAACACGCCGCCGGAAATCGCTTTTCCCAAAATCAGGATATCGGGACGGAAGCCATAATGGTCGCAGCACAGCAGTTTTCCGGTACGGGCAACACCCGTTTGCACTTCATCGCCCAGGAACAATACATTG